>Ga0209633_10005326_pt1 | contig 11323 bp, 13 predicted proteins | sample Cruoilmetagenom1_FD_187290 | JGI IMG/M metagenome (GOLD analysis project Ga0209633, IMG submission 187290) | Oil polluted marine microbial communities from Coal Oil Point, Santa Barbara, California, USA - Sample 1 (SPAdes) (version 2) | ecosystem: Environmental > Aquatic > Marine > Oil seeps ... | reverse complement strand
CATGCTTTTCTCCTAATCTTATGGTCGTGGCGACTTTAGATTAGTAGCATGAGCAGACCTCCGGTTCTAGAGGCCGTAGCCTCCGAACCTGCTCCACGTCCTAAGGACGTGGTTTTAATTTTTAATCAAATCGTGAATACATTTTCACTTCAAATCAATATTGGCGTGATATTTACGTTTATTTAATATTCCTGATACAACTTTCTGTTGTTCTCTTAGTTTAGATGCAGATATTCTATATACCTCAACACTATAATAATTAAGATTTGTCTTCAAATCTGACCAAAACCATGCATTTTCATCAAAGGGCATATTAGAATCTTCTGTTCCATCATTATCACTTAGATGATATGCACAAATATATGGCAATAACTGTTGATGTGCTTTGATCGGACAAAAGTCTAGTGAATTTGCACTCACTTTTAAGTGCGCAACATCTAGTAAAAGGCCAACATTTTTTGGCATTTCATTCATAAACATTTGTATTTCATCAGGGTTAGTAAGCAATAGAGGATCCTCCCCAAATGAGTGTAAATTTTTAGCTGAAAGTACATTATTTTCAACTAGGAGCTTTGCACCATAGTTATTTGCCTCGGAAGCAAGAGCCAATACACGATTAATAAACCTGTCCATGGCTTCACCACGATCTGACAAACGTTTTTTAGTGATTGACTTACCTAGTTCTTTAACTTTAGGATCTATACAATATCCTGCATGAAAGCTATATACCGAACTGTGGAGTTTATTGGCTAAGTGTAATGAATTTTTTACATGCTCTATACTTAAACCTGCGATGTCCGAATCAGCCGATGCCAAATTAAAAACAAATGGTTCTATTGGTGGTGGAAAATAATTATGGACTCGAAAATCTAGGCGTTTAGACAGATGTTCAAGACGTTCAACTAAATCTGGCGCGTATTTTCCTCCTGACAATTCAACAGAAGTAATATTATTACTCTCAAAGTCTAGAGCAACATCAGCTGCCGTTGAATTTGAAAAACCTCCAGTTGAAACAAATATAACTTGAGAAGTTTTCTTCAATTCATTATCCATAGTATTATAATTCAGGTAAATTTTTTCAGCAATTTTGCTGGAACGCCAACATATGTGCCAGGGGTATTAATCGAATTAACAACCACTGCTCCTGCACCCACAATAACATCATCACAAATATTTATGCCATCAATCACAGTTGCACCAACTCCAACAAATACACGATCACCTATTTTTGTACGACCTGAAATCTTGCCGCCTGGAGAAATATGGCACGAATGGCCTACACGAACCTCATGCTCAATAATTGCGGATGTGTTAATAATTGTATTGTGACCAATATTCGATTCTGGGCCAATAAATGTTAAAGGACAAATCAGAGTTCCCAGCCCAATGTTTACTTCTAGTGATATCATTGCCTGTGCTGATACCAATGTTCCAATTGTATAGCCTTCTTTATTTAACTGTTCAAACCATTCATGTCTTAAATAATTATCACCGATGGCAATATACACTTTAATATTTTGATCAACAGGAGTTTCGAGTAAGTCAGCTGCAACACCAATTACAGGAACACCCAATATGACTTCACTATAGTCCGGTTCGTTAAGATCATACAACTTAATTACATTTGATTTCGTTTCTTGGATAAGAAGATTTAAAATTGCTCGAGAATGTCCACCGCAACCGATAACTATAGAATCTTCTTTCACTCCTCAACTTCACCCCATTTAAGTTGTTGCTTACTTAAGACATTTTTAGTTAATTTCAAACCTATGAGTTCACTTAGCATTGCTGGTGGCAACCCACTTCCGGGACGCATTAGAGTTAAATCTTTTTCGCTTAGAACATGCCCTGACTTCAAGTCATGATTGTAGACTATACTTTTTCTAGAAACTTCCGCCATTTGCTGTTCTTCAAGCTGCCTCTTTTTCCTTTGCTCGCCTAATATAGATTCCGCTCGTCTTACATCTCTGACTAAATCACAAAACTCATCAGGAGTAGATGATGCTTTATGATCTGGACCAGGAAGTTCTCTATTCAATGTAAAATGCTTCTCAATAACTTTAGCACCAAGCGCTATAGACAACACAGAAGCCAGATTACCTATACTATGATCAGAGTAACCTACTGGTTTACCAAAAGCAGATTTCATAACTTCAATTGCTTTGAGATTTAAAGAAGCATCTGAACATGGGTAATTTGACACACAGTGGAGTAAAACCAGGTGTTCATTATCGTATTTCTCATAAATATTTACAGCTGCCTCAACCTCACCAAGCGTTGCCATCCCCGTTGCTACAATTACTGGACTATGTGTGTTAGCAATATACTTGTGTAGTTGTATGTCAATTATATCTGCTGACGCAATTTTAAACATTTTTACACCAAGCTCATTTAGAAATTGAGCACTCTCAATATCATATGGCGTAGAAATAAAACCAACATCAACATCCTCACAATAATTGTACAACACTTCAAAATCTTTTTTTGTTAACTCCAAACTCTTTATCATCTGATAGTGAGATTCTTCTTCTGGAGTCGTAAGTTTTTGATATTGTACTTTAGGAGTATTTTTGGTAACCAATGCGTCTGCAGTAAATGTTTGAAACTTTACAGCATCAGCGCCTGCTCTCTTGGCCTCAACAATCATTTCTTTTGCTAAACCAACATCACCATTATGATTAACACCGATTTCAGCAATCATATAGCACTTCGATAAAGATTGAAAATAATTAGCCACAGCTGAACTCTATATTTTGATAATTTTCATCCACATAACAATATCTTATCTGGTCGATATTACACACGTTATCTTGCTTCTCTTACGATATTTTCTGCATTGTTGGCTAACCGCCCTTGTTTTAACCTAAATAGGATGTCACATTGGGCAACTGTACTTAATCGATGAGCAATGATAATTATTGTTTTATTTTCCCGTAATTCGTAAACTGCTTTCATTACGGATTTCTCAGTATCTGTATCTAATGCGCTTGTGGCCTCATCTAACACCAGGACAAGCGGATCATGGTAAAGTGCTCTAGCTATCCCTATCCTTTGACGTTGTCCCCCAGATATTCTAATTCCTCGCTCACCCACTAACGAGTCAAGACCATCAGGAAGACTTTCAACAAAATCTTGTAGTTGTGCTGCTTTTATCGCTGCATTCACAGCATTTTCATCAATATCTTTAGAATCTAAGCCAAATGCCACGTTGCGACGTAACGTGTCATCCGTGAGGTAGATAGTTTGTGAAACATAGCCAATCTGATTCTGCCAACCTCTCAAGTTAGATTGAATGTCTGTTCCATCAACCTGCACATAGCCACTATCAGGGGTAAGAAGCCCCAGAATTACGTCAACCAATGTACTTTTTCCTGAACCGCTATCACCGATCAGACCCACTGATTTACCATATGGAATATTAAGGTTGATATCTGTAAGTGCAGCATGCGAAGCACTTGGATAGACATAACCAACATTTTTGAGACTCAGAGCATGCTTAAAAGGTAGAACCTGATTCGACACAAAGGTTTGGGCTTGCTTAAGCGAGCGCACTTCGTCATACAAGATACTAATTACAGGTAAATTATAGCGAAGACCTTGAGCACTAACTAAAATTCGATTTGCAGACGGCATCATTCGAAATGCAGCAGCTGCAAATAGCCCCATTGTAGGAATAAGCACTTCCATGGGTTTGCCTTGCACTATCATTGTGAATACTAGTGTAGCCAGACCAACAACTGCCAATAATTCCAACCAAAGACGTGGTAAGGCTTGCAGTACATTTTGTAGTTTGCTCATGCGCGCACTACCGGTGTTGTGTAGATTATATTGACTAATGAAATCTTCCTCGCGTCCGAGTAATTTAACTTCTTTCGCACCACCCAACCCCTGCTGCAAATGCTGGAGGCGCTGGCCATCGTGAAATTGTCGTGCTTCACCCCAGCGAAGAAGGCAAGAATTAGTGGCTCGGTGGAACACATAACCTGCAAAACCAAGTGTGGTAATTACCAAAACAGCTCCCAAAGGCTCTACCAAGAGGAGCATAGTGCCTATCCCAATCAAAACAAACAGTTCGGTGAGTAATATCGATGCGGAAATAATCGCGCTTGTGAATTGACCTATTTCTGTCGTGACATTCCTGATCAACTGTGCCGAGTTTCGCTGCATATGAAAAGTGTATGGCTGACGTAAATAACTATTAAACAAACGTGCTGATAGGTTAGCCTGTAAACCAAAGCTAAACTGAGCCTGCTTCCAAGCGAGGAATGCTAAGAAAACAGCTTTAATTGTGTACGCACAAACTAAAAACAGCATGCCACCAACGATAAGTTGAGTGCGTGTTGGGTCGCCTAGTCTCTTAAGAAATGGTGCCACTGCTGGGTATTTACTAGCAATATTAGGTTCGGTCATAAGAGATAGTGCAGGGATGATAAGACTAATCCCAAGTGTCTCAAGCACCATACCTATAAACATTAGTACGATCAGAATTAAAGCACTTCTACGTTCTGCTAGAGTTAAAAGTTTATAGAATTTAAAGAAGATCTGACCCATTTTAGATGCTAATTCTGACTTCGCACATAATCGTTGTATGCCAATTGTAGCCCCGTGGTCAAATCAACTTTGGAACGCCAGCCTAAAGATTGCAACCTTTCTACACTCAAGAGCTTCCGTGGCGTTCCATCAGGTTTTTCATGATCAAAAATTACTTCACCTGTATATCCAACAATTTCACCAATTAACTGAGCAAGCTCAGCGATTGTAACATCTTGGCCAACACCTATATTAACGATTGGAGGTAAGCCGTCATTACGATCTGCTGCAATTAGTGCCTGATAATCGTCATCTTTGAGTTTTGACAGATAGATACAAGCATCTGCCATTTCATCAGAATACATAAATTCCCGTCGAGGAGTTCCTGTACCCCACACAATCACATTTGATAAATTATTAACTTTTGCCTCATGAAACTTGCGAATCAGCGCCGGAATAACATGACTTTTTTCCAAATCATATCTATCTCCAAGGCCGTATAAATTTGTCGGCATTACCGCAAGAAATTTCGTTCCATATTGCCTATTGTAACTCCAGCACTGCTCTATCCCTGCAATTTTTGCCACTGCATATGCTCTATTTGTAGTTTCCAGTGGACCAGTCAACAGGTACTCTTCTTTTATCGGCTGGGGACAGTCGCGTGGATATATACATGAAGAACCAAGAAATAAGAGCCGCTTGACCTTAAATTTATATGCCGAGTTAATGACATTAGATTGGATCATTAAATTATTTGAAATAAAATCAGCGCAATATGCATTATTCGCCACAATGCCACCAACAGTCGCTGCAGCTAGGAACACATACTCTGGACGTTCAAGATCAAAAAATGTACGAGTATCAGCTTGATTGGTAAGATCCAGTTCAGAATGTGAACGAGTAATGATATTTGTGTAACCTTGATTTATCAATTGACGTATCAAAGCAGAACCGACCAAGCCACGATGGCCGGCTACATAAATTTTTGATTTTTTATCCATATTTCACTAATCATTTACCAGCACTATTTTCGAAAGAACTAGTGAACGAGAGTATTTTATTCGTTATAGGCCATTACTTTATAACCATGATTTTGCACAAGTTCATCACGTTGAGCGGCATCAAGATCAGTTCTGACCATTTCAGAAACAAGCTCTTCAAAACTTATTTTTGGCACCCAACCTAATATTTCTTTAGCCTTGGATGGATCACCTAAAAGGGTTTCTACTTCAGTCGGTCTAAAATACCGAGGGTCGACTGCAACGATATTTCGGCCTTTATCATCATAACCTTTCTCATCCGCACCCTCACCTTTCCAGGTTATTTTAATATCGAGTTCATTGGCAGCAGCATCAACAAAATCACGTACACTATATTGTATACCGGTTGCAATTACAAAATCTTCCGGTTCTTCCTGCTGTAACATGAGCCACTGCATTTCGACATAATCCTTCGCATGGCCCCAATCTCGTTTGGCATCCATGTTGCCGAGGTAGAGACAATCCTGCAAACCTAGCTTGATACGAGCAAGTGCACGAGTAATTTTTCTCGTCACAAATGTTTCGCCACGAACGGGGGATTCGTGGTTGAAAAGAATTCCGTTACAGGCGTATATTCCATATGCTTCACGATAGTTAACAGTGATCCAATATGCATACAACTTTGCTACTGCGTAAGGGCTTCTGGGGTAAAATGGAGTAGTTTCCTTTTGAGGTGTTTCCTGAACCAAGCCGTAAAGCTCAGAGGTAGAGGCTTGATAGAACCTCGTTTTCTTTTCAAGACCCAGGATGCGAATTGCCTCTAAAATACGCAGGGAACCTAATGCATCAGAGTTTGCAGTATATTCTGGTTCCTCAAATGAAACCGCGACGTGACTTTGTGCAGCAAGATTGTAGATTTCATCCGGTTGTACCTGTTGGATAATTCGGATAAGACTGCTGCTATCAGTTAAATCACCGTGATGTAATACGAATTGGCGATTTTTTTCATGTGGGTCCTGATATAGGTGATCAATTCGATCAGTGTTAAACAAAGAGCTTCGGCGCTTAATGCCGTGGACTTCATATCCTTTATCTAAAAGAAACTCAGCCAGATAGGCACCATCCTGTCCGGTAATTCCTGTAATTAATGCTTTTTTCATAAAATATTTCCCTAAATGTCTTAGACACGCTACCGCCCTACCATGTACACAAGGGTACCAGTATGGTGGTAAAACAAAACTAACTTTTAATACTTACGCAAACTGTATATCATGCCGTGTCATACTGACACGGGTATGCTGGCCTGCAATATTCAGTAAAATTGTTACGCGCTCCTTGCTAGTCTTACTTTCGTAAATTCCTTCGAGTCCTGTCATGGCACCATCTATAATGCGAACACGATCACCAGCCAGAAATTCTTTCTCTAAGATTGACTGAATTCCATTTTCATCTTCACTTTCCTGCAGTATTTCCAGCAGGGATTCTGGCACCTGCATGGGATAGGTACCGAAACGTACGATGGAAGATACACCCAAGGTAGAACGAATCGGTGCCCAATTATCAGTTGTACAATTGAGCTGGATAAATAAATAGCGTGGGAACATGGGTTCAACAAGTGAAATGTACTTACCACGGCGACGATGAGTTTCCATTACGAGTGGAAGATAGGTATTAAACTCCTGACGTTGGAGATTTTCCTGAGCCAGCTTCTCTGCTCGTGGCTTTGTGTAGATCAGATACCAATTACGGGTATCAGATTGTTGTTTACTCATGATCGCCAATTATATTCAATCTAATTTTCTTTAATAATTATTTCAATGATTTTAAATCAATGTTTTTAAAATCATTTTCGTAATTCCTCAGGAAAATCTCCCTTTTCCCTTGTTAGACCTTCTGCCTCTCGCTTTATCTGGGCGATCTCTGCTTCAAGCGCCTCATATTCATCCATTTTGTATTTTAAAAATCGAAAGGTCACTCGAGCCTTTTCATTTATTCCTTTGTTGGTTAATAAATACATATAACCACGCTTGTTTGTACTCTTATAAAAATTCTTGGCTTTGACCAAACCTCGTTCCATAACGGCTTTGAGACAATAGTTCGCCTTGCCCAGGCTGACTCCAAGCTCTTGGGCGATCTCTCGCTGGCTGATATTGGGATCTTCCTGAACCAGTTTTAGCAATTTGTATGCCGTTTCATCATCCATCAGTATTTTATCATTTGTGTTCAACCATTGAACATAAGGAAGTCTAACCTACGGTTGCCAAAATGCAAGTATAAAAAAAGGCGTCTAAAAGACGCCTTTTTACTTAAGGGATAGTGTCTAACTAGTTGCTTGATATCAATAAATTTTCCCGGTTTTTTAGTAAGAGTTTTGGCCCGATACCCTTAACTTTGGCAAGCTCTTCAACTGACTTGAAGGGACCATTAGCTTGCCGGTAAGCAATAATGGCTTCAGCCTTTTTCTTACCCACACCCTTGATATTAACCGCCAAACTTTCGGCGGTGGCAGTGTTAATATTGACAGGTCCTGCATAAGCAACACCTGTAATAAATACAAAGATAATGGCAAGTATGGTTGTTTTGATAAATTTCATATGAGACTCCTTTCTCCAGATTGTTTAAGTTAGGTTCATATTACGGCCATAATCTTATACCTGACTCAACTCTCATCCCTATAGGACATTTCTGATCTTCTTGTAGGACAAGTCCTACAAACAAATAGCTGATTAGTGCTTTATGCCGTTAACTCGGTTACCAGTATTCCCGGTTTATTTTGGTGCTTACTTTATATGTGTAATGTAATTAACTGTTTTGATCACCGCCCCCTAGCCCCCTCCTTGGAGGCTGTCTCTTATACGCAAAACTAACGTCCGTACAAAAATCAAAGCACAGTTCGGTAATCAGAATAAGCTGTAGCCCAATTCCCCCTTCTTGCAGGAGGTGGTGGTCAAAATAACGGCAAAATTGCTGAATATTGATCCCCCACCCTAGCCCTCCCCCTGAGGGGAGGGGAAATCCAGTTATTTGTCACATTGTGCTTATCATTACTAACATTTTTATCTGAAAGTATGTAAAAAAAATTGTTATCTGAACTATTACCCTGCAAATCCAGCTTGTGTATAAGAGACAGCCTAGGAGGAAGGGGTTGAGTTAGGAAGGATCAATCCTCTTCTATTGCTATGTCATTTTTCTATATTGCCTACTAACTGGCTAATTCTTGTTCAATTGAAGTTAAAACGGCCATGGGATCATCGGCCTGGGTAATGGGCCGGCCGATCACAAGATAACTGGATCCAAGATCCACCGCTTCTTTGGGTGTCATAATGCGCTTTTGATCACCCACTTCGCTACCTTTAGGCCTGATACCTGGCGTGACTAGACAAAAATCATCACCAAGCGTTGAACGCAGTCCACTGACTTCATGCGATGAGCAAACCACACCGTCCAGTTTGCAGGATTTAACCAGACTGGCCAGGCGTTGCACCTGCTCGGCAACAGAGGAATTGATGCCAACCTCGTTAAGATCGGCCTCTTTCATGCTGGTTAAAATGGTAACCGCAATCAACAATGGTGAATTAGCTGAGGTATCGATGGCCTCACGGGCCGCTTCCAGCATGGCTCGCCCACCCAGGGCATGGACATTTAACATCCAAACGCCAAGCTCCGCGGCTGCCCGGCAGGCCTGGGCGACCGTATTCGGTATATCGTGGAATTTCAGATCCAGAAATACGTCAAATCCAGCATCGACCAGTTCCCTGACAAAGTCAGGGCCCGCCCGGGTAAAGAGTTCTTTGCCCACTTTCACCCGGCAGCGGGCAGGATCGACTTGCTTATAAAACAACCTGGCTTCTTCCACACCGGAGTAATCCAGTGCAATAATAATTTTTGAATCCGACAACGGATTAATCTCCTTCCACACCTTGAATTGGTTTAAGACTCTCCCAGGTCCGACAACCCGGACACTGCCAGTAGAGTTGTTTGCTGCTAAAGCCACATAAATGACATTGATACACTGGCTTGTTGGCCAATAATTTTGAGGTTACGTCTTTTAAGATTTGCAGTTTATCACGTACCGGTTCCGCAGTTTGTTTGATGTTCAGGTCGATCAGTTTATCCAGTAACTTGATTGATGGGTGATTCTTTAAGGACTCAGTGATAAAGTGAACGGCTTCATTTTCACCCTGTTGTTTCTGAATCTGTTCAGATAACACCAGGACAGCAGAAACAGCTTGTTGTTGAGACATCAATTGTTCAAGGTAGTCCATTAATTCGTCCATTCTCTCTTGACGCTGATAGCACTCGACCAACAAGGGAATCGCCTCACCGAGATAGGTAATATCCTGTTGCTCGATCCGTCTCAAAGCTTTGATAGCTGCTTTGTCATTCCCATTCTGGATTTCCAGTTTTCCTTCCAGCAAACTGGCCCTGACGCTTTTTTTGTTTGTATTGAGTGCTTTCCTGACCAGTTTCTGGGCACGGATTTTATCGCCATTGCGTATGGCCTGCTCTGCCAGTTCACAATAATAGTGTGCAACCCGTGAATACTGCTTATTGCCTGTTTTGACTTCGATACGTCGAGCCGTTTCGATGGCTTTTTCCCAGTCCCTTTCCTGCTGATAGATGTCGATTAGGTAGTTTAGCGCGACCTCGGTATGCGGCGCACTTGCAATCAAGTCCGAAAATAAGGCTTCGGCTCGATCCAGCAAGCCAGCTCGTAAATAGTCCTGCCCCAGTTCAAACAAAGCCTGGGATCGTTGTTCTTTTGTCAGACTGGGGCGGGCAATCAAATTCTGATGAATACGAATGGCACGATCCACTTCGCCTCGCCGCCGAAACAAACTCCCCAGTGCAAGATGGGTCTCTATGGTATCACTATCCACTTCCAGAATTTGAATAAAGACATCGATTGCCTTATCGGGTTGTTCATTGAGTAAAAAATTCAAGCCCTGCAGGTAAATAGGCGAAATGGTATTACGGGGACTTTCCTGATCAACCGGTTTACTGCGCCGTCCAGCCACCCAGCCAGAAACAGCCGCCACAGGCAATAATAAGAACAGGGTCTCCAGCAGCATTAGTGAGTATCTTTAATGGGAATAGTCCGCAGATTCGCCACTTCTTTCTCAGCCAGTTGGATAGTCTTTTTTAGACGGGAAATATCATGTCTGGCCCGCAATAAATTTCCTGCACTGACCAGGATACCCAGCAAGGTTCCGAATATGATCGTAACGATCAAAAGTAACGATAAGGCCATATCTTTTGAGCCGAAATAATAATTCAACTGGACATTTTGTGAGTTTAAAACAGCAAAAAGAATGCCGGTAAGTACAAGCAAGAGGATTGTTACAAAACTGATGATCCGTTTCATGCTGCCACCCTGATATATCGTATTGAATGTCTAATTATAGTCGCCATAAGGCAAATAAAAAAACGGCATGAATATCACAATTCATGCCGTTTATCTTAATCTTGCTAACGGTATCAGGCAATCTTAGTTAAGGATCTCCACCCGCTGCATACTTTCATTGACACGTTCACGCATTTCCTTGCCAGGTTTGAAATGAGGCACATGCTTGGCTTCCAGGGTGACCGAATCACCGGTCTTTGGATTTCGACCTACACGAGGAGGACGATAATGCAGGGAAAAGCTGCCAAAGCCGCGAATTTCGATCCTTTCACCATTCGCCAGGTTTTGCGCCATGTGTTCCAACATGGTTTTAACGGCCAGTTCGACATCCTTGAAGGCCAGCTGTTTTTGCTTTTGTGCCAAAATTTCGATTAGCTCAGATTTTGTCATTATTGTCCCCAAGCAAAAT
>Ga0209633_10005325_pt1 | contig 11325 bp, 14 predicted proteins | sample Cruoilmetagenom1_FD_187290 | JGI IMG/M metagenome (GOLD analysis project Ga0209633, IMG submission 187290) | Oil polluted marine microbial communities from Coal Oil Point, Santa Barbara, California, USA - Sample 1 (SPAdes) (version 2) | ecosystem: Environmental > Aquatic > Marine > Oil seeps ... | reverse complement strand
CAGTTTACGGTTGAACTTTTTTGATATAAAAGTCCCTCTTCATACATTTTAATAATAAACTCTTGTTCCCACTTTGTATAAAGTTCATCACTTGTTGCAAACTCTCTTGTTTTTGAAAAACTAAGTCCTAAACCTTCAAGCTCTTTTCTCATATAATCAATATTTTCATAAGTCCATTTTTTTGGATGAAGCTTATGTTTAATCGCTGCATTTTCTGCTGGCATTCCAAAACTATCCCAACCAATAGGATGTAAAACATTAAAACCATTTTTTCTAAAATGTCTAGCAAAGGCATCACCTAAGCAATAGTTTCTTACATGTCCCATATGTATTCTACCACTTGGGTATGGAAACATACTTAATATATATTTTTTTGGTTTGATAGAATCATTCGCCAAACCTTCTTCTGACATTAAGTCAGAAGATTTTGGCTCTTCTAATGGCTCAAAACTATTATTTAAAGACCAATAGTTTTGCCACTTTTTCTCAATATTCTGTGGATTATACTCCATTAATAATCATCCTTCTCTGTACTTCTTGCACTTTCTATTAATGCTAATGCTACTGCAAATAGATTTGCTACAACAGCACCTATTGCCAATGCTATTGCTAACTCTACATTATTCGTAAATGTGTATACAATAAATGCAGGTATAAGGTGTAAATCTGCTACTAATGAACTTGCTAACAACTCTGCTGAAAGTAAATTCCGAACACCAATTTTTAAAATTGTTGATATTACATTTACACCTGCTGCTATAAATAATGCTACCGCATTATGGTCATATAAAAAACCAGCCGTTGTTGTCAAACTCATCAATGAAAAGAAAATATAAATAACCTTACCCCAATCCATATATAACTCCTAAAGTTTTAATTCTTAAATAATCCACGATTATAGTCAAAACTTAGTTATATAAGGTTTAAATTATAATAATTCTTTAAACATCAAATTAAATTTCACTTCTCCTCTGAATTCATTTTTTGAAATATTTGCCGTAAAACTTATTTTATCTCCAATATTCACTTCCTCAAAATCAGTAAAAATTACAACTTCAATAGAGGTATTTCCATTTGACACTTCTAATTTTGTATACTCTTTATTTTTTCCCATTTTTGTTGCACTTAACACCTTTAAAGAAGAAAAAGTAAAAATTGGGTATGGATTTGTGATACCATATGGGCGATAAGATTCTATTAGATTATAACTATTTATTCCAACTTCATTAATACAAAATTCACCCAAAGATAAACTTTCAATATCTTCTTTTAATACAACTAAATCATCAATATTACTGTTTAACATATTTTTAAATTGAGGTATTTTTTCACTTTGTATACTCAATCCTGCAGCTTGTTTATGTCCACCAAAACCATTTAATACTTCTCTACAACTTGCTATTAATTCATATAAGTTTATTTGAGATGTACTTCTTGCACTAGCTTTTGCTTTTTGATTATCTATACTAAAAACAATTGATGGTTTTTTGTACTTTTCACATAATTTTGAAGCTACTATACCTATAATCCCTTCATTCCAATTTTGGCTTGCTACAACTATTACTTTATCAGATTCATCAACTTGTTCTTTTGCTTCATTAAAAATTTGTAATTGTTCTTGTTTTCGCATCTCATTGAGTTCTATTAGATAATCTAATTGCATATTTGCTTCAAACTCATCAAATGAAAGTAAAAATTCTAAAGCAATAGATGGATCAGACATTCTCCCCGCACAATTAATAAGTGGTGCTATTTTAAAGCCTATATCTTCTTCTGTAATAGTATCTAACCCATATCTTTGACGTAAAGCTACCATACAAGGTCTAGTACTATTTTGAATACTTTTAAGCCCTACTTTTACCATAGTTTGATTAAGACTTTTCATGGGCATTACATCTGCAACAATTGCCAATGCTAATAGATCAAAAAGTTCCATTAAATTATATTGGAAATTCAAACTATTTTTAATACTTGCACATAAATACCAAGCAACCTGAGCACCACAAATATCTTTAAAAGGAAATGAACAGTCACTCTGTTTTGGATTAACTATTGCAAATGCATCTGGAAGTTCAACACCAACTGTATGATGATCGGTAATAATTAAATCTAAACCTCTTTCTTTACAAATATTGGCAGCTTCAATTGCACTAATACCATTATCAACAGTTATGATAATTCCATCATAAATTTGTTTTAAAATTATAGGACTTAATCCATAACCATGTTCAAATCTATTTGGGATAATATAATTAACTTCAACACCTAAGGCGGTAAAAAAATTTACGATAATTGCTGTAGAAGTCACACCATCAACATCATAATCACCAACTACATTAATAGTCTCATCATTTTTAATCGCTTCAACAATTCGCATCGTTGCTTTTTGCATATCCTTAAAATTATCTGGAGTTGGAATACTTTTGAGAGTTTTGTAAGAATCATCTTTAATTCTATTGTGCAAAATTTGCTCTATATCATTTATTTTTAATCTATTCATTTTTTTATTATATCGTTTTTAAACTATTTTTAGATAAAATGACTGCTATTTAATTAATTGAATTTAGGATTTATAAATGGACAAAGCAAAATATATCTGGATGGATGGAGAACTTACACCTTGGGATGAGGCAAAAGTTCATGTTCTTACACATACTTTACACTATGGAAATGGTGCAATTGAGGGGACAAAAGCATATAAAACAGTTGATGGACGATGTGCTATATTTAAACTCAATGAACATACACAAAGACTTATTAACTCTTCAAAAATGACACTTATGGATGTTCCATATAGTGTTGAAGAGTTAAATAATGCTCAAGTAAAATTATTACAAGAAAATAAACTTTTTGAAGGTGCGTATATTAGACCACTTGTGTATCTTGGATATGGAGTAATGGGTCTTTATCACAAAGAAGCACCTGTAAATGTCTCAATTAGTGCTTGGGAATGGGGAGCATACCTTGGTGTAGAGGGATTAAAAAAAGGTATCCGACTAAAAATATCTTCAATGACAAGAACTCCAAATACTTCAAGTATGGGGAAAGCAAAAGCGGTTGCGAACTACCTTAACTCTCAAATGGCAAAATATGAAGCGGTTGAAGCTGGATATGATGAAGCACTTTTAAGAGATGATCAAGGATATATCGCAGAGGCTAGTGGAGCTTCGTTTTTTATGGTTGATAATGGTGTTTTAGTGACACCACCTAGTGACAATGCTTTAAAATCAATAACGCAATCTACAATTATAGATTTAGCAACAGATTTAGGTATCCAAGTTGAAAGAAGAAGAATCACAAGAGAAGAGATATATATTTGTGATGAGTGTTTCTTAACTGGAACAGCAGCAGAAGTTACACCAGTAAGAGAGGTTGATGCTAGAATTATAGGTTGTGGTAGCTGTGGAGCAATTACAGAAAAACTTCAATCAGCATACTTTGATCTGGTTGCAGGAAAAAATGAAAAGTATCTAAAACACTTAACTTATATTAACTAATATAATTAAGTGAAGATAAAGTGGATTGTATTATTATTACAATCCATTTATAAAATTAAAGAGGAATATAAATAATGCCAATAGATAATGACTATTTCAAAAATAGACAAAAACAACAAAGTGGTTCTACAAACAATAGTAGTAATAATGATAAAAACAATAACAACGGTGGAAATGGTGGAGGTGGATATGAACCACCTTTTCAAGCTCCAGATTTATTTAAAAACTTCAATAAACAATCAGGTATCGTGTATGGAATTATAATACTTGCTGTAGTGCTATTTTTAACTAAACCTTTTGTTATTATCAACTCAGGGGAAGTTGGTATAAAAGTAACAACAGGTAAATATGAGACTGAGCCATTACAACCAGGTTTTCACCTTTATATCCCAGTTATACAAAAAGTTATTACTGTAGATACAAAAGTAAGACTTATCAACTATATGTCTGTTGAGCAAATGAGTGGATTTGATAGTGGTATTAAAGTAAATCCAGCTATTAATATTCTAGATGCAAGAGGGTTACCCGTTTCTATTGAGCTTACTGTTCAGTACAAACTTTTACCTTCAGGTGCTCCTATGACGATTGCTACTTGGGGTCTAAGTTGGGAAGATAAAATCGTTAATCCTGTTGTAAGAAATATTGTAAGAAATGTTGTTGGTGGATTTAATGCCGAAACATTACCTATGCAAAGAAATGCAATCGCTACTATGATTGAAGATGGTATTAGAAAAGAGATTGAAGCTTTAGAGGGAAAACCTGTATCAATCGAATCAGTACAATTAAGAGAGATAGTACTTCCAGCGAAAATAAAAGAGCAAATTGAAAGAGTTCAAGTTGCAAACCAAGAATCTGAAAGAGTTAAATACGAAGTTTTAAGAGCAAAACAAGAAGCAGAGAAAAAAGCAGCCCTAGCAAAAGGGGAAGCGGATAAAAATAGAATTGAAGCGCAAGGTAGAGCAGATGCTGTTACTATTGAAGCAGGAGCACAGTCAAAAGCAAACAAATTAGTTGCTGAATCATTAACTCCAAAACTACTTCAAATGCAACAAATTGAAATTCAAGGAAGATTTAATGATGCACTAAAAGTTAATAAAGATGCTAAAATATTCTTAACACCTGGTGGTTCTACTCCAAATATTTGGGTAGATACTAAAGATACACAAAGAGCTACTGCAGTTAGCAGATAGTTTAAAAAAAGGGATTTTCCCTTTTTTGTACAATGCAAAAAATAAAATACATAATCATTCTTGTCTTAGTTTTATTATTAGGATTCGTATATCTACAATTAACTGATTATGATAAAATTTCTAATTCACTTTTACAACAAAACTCATCTTCAAGTAAAACAATAGATAATTTAGAGAGTCAAATATCTACTTTACAAGCTAAAAACCAATTACTTCACGAGAATATTTCAACTTTAAAAGAAAAAATATTTTTACTTGAAGAGGAGTTAGTATTAATTAAATTTGACAAATCAGATTCAAATACTACTATAGATAAAAATACAATAAATGATACAAATACAACAATAGATAATCAAGGGTTTCAAAAAGAAGAGAAATCAATTTTTGATAAGATATTTAACTAACAAGAGGAAACAGATGAGCAATATAATAGATACTATAGATTTTGAAAAAAATGGTGGTATAATCCCAGTTATCACACAAGATAATCAAACAAATGAAGTACTTATGCTTGCTTATATGAATAAAGAAGCATTAGAGCTTACTTTAAGCACAAATTTTGCACACTATTTTAGTAGAAGTAAACAAAGACTTTGGAAAAAAGGTGAAAGTTCAAACCATACTCAAGAAGTAGTATCTATAAGTTTAGATTGTGATAATGATACTATTTTATTAAAAGTCAATCAAAATGGTGTTGCTTGCCATACAGGGAGAAAATCATGTTTTTTTACAGATATAAAAACAGGAAAGATAACTAGTGATGTTGAAGTAGATACAACAAGTGCTTACGGAATAGTTGATACTTTATACCATACTATCCTTGAAAGAAAACATGATGACCCAACTAAATCATATACAGCAAAACTTCTTCAAGGAAAGCAAAACTCTATGCTCAAAAAAATAGTTGAGGAAGCTGGAGAATTTACTTTTGCTGTAAAAGACAAAGACACTGAAGAGATTATCTATGAAGGTGCTGATCTTCTTTATCATTGTTTAGTTGCACTTGCAAGTCAAGATGTAAGCCCAGATAGAATCAAACAAGAGATTGCAAGAAGATTTGGACTAAGTGGGATAGAGGAAAAAAATTCTAGAAATGCATAACATAGTAAAAAATTTCTAAGGTAAATAGTGATGAATAAAAAAACAACTTATCTATTTTATACAATAATTTCATTATTTACTCTATTTTTCATACAAATTATTTATTTATATAGTACCAAAGCTATAACAAAAGAGATAAAAGAGGCAAAAGTAGAGTTTGTACAACTAGTACAGCTTCCAGACCTTGCAATCTCTACAGAGGCTACTTATATAAGACACAGAAGTTTAGCTGATATATTTAGTATTTATAAAGATGATGGAAGTTTAAGAGAATACTTCCCCTCAACATTCACATATTCCCATTCACAAGGATACAAATGATAAAAGAAAAAATCAATCTATATTTAATTCAATATGCAATAAATGCAATATTAAGACAAAAAAGTAAAAATTTTTTTATACTCAATATTTTTATACTATTAACTTTTCTATTAACTTCAATTTTTTTTATATCAAACTCTATTAAATATGAATTAAACTCTACCGTTGAAGCTTTGCCACAAATTACAGTGCAAAAAATAAAAGCAGGAAAATCATACGATATGGACACAAGTGTTGTTGATAATATCTTGACTATCACTGGAGTTACTGATGCAGTTGCTAGAGTCTGGGGATACTACTACTTTGAAAATGTAGGGGTAAATTTTACTATTGTAGGACTAGATACTTATGAAAACCAGTATAAAAAAAGCTTTGAGAATATTGTAAAAAAATTTGACATAAATGAATTAAGTGAAAATTCTTCTATGATTGTTGGTCAAGGAGTATATGAATCTTTCAAAAAAGGATATTATCTACAAAATTACTTTAACTTTATCAAACCAGATGGCTCAATTAAAAAGCTTGCCATAGCAGGAACATTTAATAGTGATATACAACTAGAATCAAATGATGTAATTATTATGTCAAAAGAAAATGTAAGAGAGATATTTGATATAAATGAAGATAAAACTACAGATATAGTTGTAAAAGTTGCAAATCCCGAAGAGATAGATACAATAGCACAAAAAATAAAATTGATGTATCCAGATACTAGAGTTGTGACTTCTGAAGATTTTAAAGTAAGTTATCAAAATATTTTTAACTATAAAAGTGGAATATTTTTAACTATATTTATTATCTCATTATTTACTTTTTTTATGATTATTTATGATAAATCAAGTGGCTTAAGTAGTGAAGAAAAAAGAGAAATAGGAATACTTAAAGCAATAGGGTGGACAATAGATGATGTTTTAAAAGAAAAATTCTATGAAAGTTTTATTATCTCATTTTTGGCTTATATGATAGGAATTATATCCGCATTTGCATTTGTTTACTTATTTCAAGCTCCACTTTTAAGAGAAGTATTTGTTGGATATAGTGAATTAAAAACAACTTTTGAGTTGCCTTTCGTATTTAATTTTCAGACCTTATTTTTAGTATTTTTCTTAAGTGTTCCTGTTTATATAGCAGCAACTATTATCCCTTCTTGGAGAACAGCAACACTTGAAACTGACGAGGTTATAAGATGATAAAACTAGAAAATGTCACAAAAATATATGAGATAAATAAAGAGCATTGTGTTACAGCTTTAGAAAATATAAACTTAGAGTTCAAAGAGGGTGAACTTATTGTTTTAAAAGGAGCTAGTGGTAGTGGGAAAAGTACAATTTTATCACTTATTGCTGCTTTAAGTAAGCCTACTAGTGGCGAAGTGATAGTAGACAATAACCGCATATCAAAACTCCCAGATAATTTTGCGGCTCTTTATAGAAGAAAAAATATTGGTTTTATATTCCAAAAATACAATTTAATTCCAACACTCAGTGTCAAAGACAATATACTTTTACCTCTAGTACCAACAAACCCAGATGAAAAAGAAGCACTTGAAAAATTAAATCAAGTGATGGAGAAATTTGATATAAGCCATAAACAAAATATAATTGTAAGAAATTTATCAGGGGGAGAGCAACAAAGAGTTGCAATAGCAAGAGCTCATATAAACGATCCAAAAATAATCATCGCAGATGAGCCAACAGCCAATCTTGATGAAAAACTTTCACTTAATTTTATAGAAATTCTCAAGAAACTCAAACAATCAAACAAAACAATTATTGTAGCCACCCATGATCCATTATTTTTCAATCTTGATTTTGTAGATAAAATTATTGAGATAAAAAATGGAACTATTGGAGATAGTGACAAATGATGTTAGTTCCTGAAGTATTAGCAATATTAATACTTAATCTTATATTTGCTTTATTTAGCTTAATAGCATTTGTATTAGCTGTAAGAATATTTTTTAAATGGGATTTAAATGCAACTACAAAACTTCAATATTCACTTGAAAAACAAAGTTTTTTAACAGCAACAATTATTAAATATATTTTTGCAATCAAATTGCCTTTGTTTTTGTTTTTTATATTTACATTAGATAATATTTCAGATTTACTAACAGGTGCTATGTGTGCAGCAGGAGTAGTAGATGCCACAGAATATGGAACATATCTTTTTATTCTTAAAATAATTAACATTTACCTTTTTGGATTTTGGTTAGTTTTACACTATTTAGATATAAAAAGTAAAGAGTTAAAGTATACTAAAATAAAATTTGGATTTTTTATCATAATTTTTTTATTGTTTTTAATAGAACTTATTCTAGAAAGTATTATGTTTAACTCTATAGATATTGATAAAATGGTAAGTTGTTGTGGTACTTTATATTCAAGTAGTGCTACTTCTTATATATCAAACATTTTTTTGATACAAACTCCTATATTATTATCTTTGTTTTATGGAAATTTTTTATTAATTGTTCTCTTTTATTATTTAAAACAAAAAGAGCTTTTTTCACTAGTGAATTTATTTTTTATCATTATTTCATTAATTAGTTTAATTTTATTTTTTGGTACATATATTTATGAACTTCCTACACACCATTGTCCATTTTGTTTTCTGCAGAAAGATTATTATTATGTTGGGTATTTAATCTATACACTATTATTTATAGGTACATTTAATGGACTAATAACTGGATTTATCAGTGATAAACAAAGGGTAAAAAAAGCCTATAATTTTTCCCTAATTTTTAATCTTTTATTTTTACTTTTAGTAAGTGCTTATCCTATCATTTATTATATTAAAAATGGAACTTGGTTGTAGTTTGTCTAAAATATTTTATATTATTATTTAGCAACAATATCACACAGACAATTTTGTATCTGTTTTGTTATCTCATCATTTAGAGTTAAAAGTTTCTCTTTTACTCTAATTTTACTTAAAGCTCTTATCTCATAGATGCAAGCATCACTATCTTTTTTTAATTTTCCTTGTGCTTTGATATGATATCTGTATGGTTGTGTATTTGGCTCTATTACTGTTGAAAGAGGTATCACTATCACGGTATCAAGTATCTCATTGTCATCTTCATCGCTTAAGATGATTGCTGGTCTTAATTTTCCTATCTCTCCACCACGAGCTGGATTAAAATCAACTAAACAAATATCTCCTCTAGTTAATACCATCAGAAATAGCTCCATCACCTATGATATCTTTTTTACTTGCTAGTGCCACTTTTCTCAAAAGTTCTTTTTTTCTTTTTTTTTCTAAAGAATTAGCAAATTTTTCAAATTCTTCTTTAAATATTTTTGGGACAAAAAAACCAACCTCTTCATTTTTTCTCCCATTTACGATAGTTACCACATCGTCTATATTGAAAAATGTTGTACTGTTTCTAAGGCTTGCTAATGTTATATTAGTCATACATTTCCTTTTTACATTTTATTCTTATATTATATTATCACATTTTGCTTATTTTGTCAATTTTATGTATTAGTCCATAACATTTGGCACTGAGGTTATTTTTAATAAATGATTTGAATTAAGTGGGGTTAAGGAGAAAAACTATAGAGTAGAGAAGTTGTTAAAAACTGCTTCTCCTTTTGTATTTTTTATTTGTTGTTATTATCACATGACCCTATGTTTCAATGTTTCAGATTTATTAGATGTTTTGTGATAATATTCTAAAAAATTTTTCCATTTTTTTTAATATAATTATCACATTTAGAGTATTATTGGCTTTAACTAAAAACATTATTTTAACTCAATAAATCCAACATCTAAAACTTTATTCAATTTATCATCACTAAAAGTTGTGTATGCAGTTAATATAAATTTACTATTTTTATCTTTTATAAATAATAAACGATCATTTTTAAATGGTATATAAAAATATTCAATATTATCTTTAAGTGTAATTTTTTTGTCTTTATATTTTAAATTTAACTTTTTATTTGCTTTTTTTTCTAAGTCTTTTAGATCAATTTCAATCTTTTCACTTCTAACAAATTTTGCAGGATTTAATAAAAGTGATGGGCTTTCTACAGGTAAACCATTTGTAGGTAATTTGTCCCAAAAAGTTGTTTTTATATAAGGCTCAGTATATAAACGCTCTAAGACATAAAAATAAACATTTATAAAGACAATAGTTAATATAACACTAAATATAAAATTGTAATAGTTTTTTCCATTTTTTTCTTGATTAGTAAATTGCTCTTGATTTTCTTTTATTCTTTCTTCCTCAGCTTTCTTTTCTTCGACTATTTTTTTCTGAACAACATATATAGACATGAATAAAAAGAATAAGTAATTTAAAGCAATAAATATTGAAAAACTTTTTAACTCAAAGTCTTTCAATATCGGTATAATTTTATAGAATGAAAATAGTCCAATTTTCAAACCAAACATAAAGCCTATTATTTGAACTAACATAAGTTTATTTTTAAACTTAATAATAAAGAGAGAAGCTATAACTAACAAAAAATAAAAAACAATAACATTATATACTGCATAAAATAAGTATAATGTAAATCCAACAGCCATTGGTGACATCTTGATTGATATAGCTTCTAAAAGCTCATAAATTGAATTAATTAGAACATAAACAAGTAAATCTCCATAAACTATAAATGAAAATATGATGATAACTAATATACTTTTCAATACTATATTATTAATAGATTGGGCATTTCTATAGGCACTTTTATAGTGTTTATCATAAGTTTTAATTAGATAATCGTATTGAAATTTATAGATAAATACAATAATGGCAAAAATAAGTAATAGAGGGAATAATATAAAAATTATAAATAATGGTTGTTCTGTAGCTACAATGGTAAGCAAATTGTTAAAAAAGTATGCTTGACTGAGATTAAATACATCTTTAAAAATAAAATAATCTAAAAGTAATAATACTGATAATGTCAGTAGAGAAATTAATGTAATATTTTCTCTAACAAATTTTATATTTTGTTTGATTTGTTCAGCTCTATCCATTGAAACTTCTTTTTTCATTTATTTTTCAATCTTACCTACTTCTTCCTACACTTCATATCAATATGCAAATGGATAATATCCACAGCACTAGGCGTTACACCACTTATTTGTGAAGCATTAAAAAGTGTTGGTGGATTGAATTTTTTTAGTTTTTCTATCACTTCACTTGAAAGCCCTGGTAGTTCATCGTAGATGAAGTCTTCTGGTATTTTAAGATTTAACAT
>Ga0209633_10005324_pt1 | contig 11325 bp, 9 predicted proteins | sample Cruoilmetagenom1_FD_187290 | JGI IMG/M metagenome (GOLD analysis project Ga0209633, IMG submission 187290) | Oil polluted marine microbial communities from Coal Oil Point, Santa Barbara, California, USA - Sample 1 (SPAdes) (version 2) | ecosystem: Environmental > Aquatic > Marine > Oil seeps ... | reverse complement strand
CGACCTGACATTATTTGCTGTTTCAATCCTGCCATTCCGCAATAAACAAATTGGTCACTTACTTGTTGTATTTCGAAATGTCAATTCTTTCAGTCTTGCCATTCCGCAATAAACAAATTGGTGTCATGTCCGCCACCATTATTTCTATTAGATGAGAAAATTAGTTTTTTACCATCATTAGAAAATACCGGGAACGCATCAAAGGTTTCGCCATGAGTTATGCGTTCTAGATTCTTTCCATCTAGATCAATCATATATAAATTAAACGGAAAACCGCGTTCTGCTTCAAAATTAGAAGAGAATAAAATTTTCTTACCCGAAGGATGGAAAAACGGACTCCAATTCGCATTACCAAGATCAGTTAGTTGACGTAGATCGCTTCCATCTGCATTACAGATGTATAGTTCCATTTCAGTAGGTTGTACCAATCCTTCAGCTAATAATTCTTTATATTCTTTAATTTCTTTTTCTGTTTTTGGTCGTGAAGATCGGAAAATAATTTTTGTTCCATCAGGTGAAAAGAAAGCACCACCATCATACCCTAATTCAAATGTAATTTGCTTTACATCGCTTCCGTCAAGATTCATAATATATAGATCAATATCTCCATTTCTAGTAGAAGTAAATACTATTTTATCTCCTTTAGGAGAAACTGTAGGTTCTGCATCATATCCTTTCTCATTTGTTAATTGTTTAACAATATTACCTTTTAAATCTGCTACAAAAATATCGTAGGTATCATAAATTGGCCAAATGTATTTTCCTTCCTTGCGCAAAGGAGTTTCAGGACATTCATCAGCTCCTAAATGTGTAGATGCATAAATAATATGCTTATTATCCGGTAAAAAATAAGCACAGGTTGTTCTTCCTTTTCCGGTACTCAACATTGGTGGTACTTTACCATCAAACGTTTCATCAGCATCCATCAAAAACATCTGATCACAAGACACATTCCAGTTTTTATTGTTTGATTGAAATACCAATTGCTTATCATCAAAACTCCAGTATGCTTCAGCATTATCGCCTCCAAAAGTTACCTGTCGTAACGATTTAAAATGTTTTTCTTCAGGATAAATCAACGAATCACTAGCTGATGATACAATTATTTTTTCGGCTTTCACAACTGGTGTTTCGGCTTTTATAGTTGTGGTAGTTTGCTTTGTTTTACAAGATTCTACAAAAATAAGAATCACTAAAAAACTAATAAATCTTGCTGTTAGCTTCATATTGAATAATTTCTATAATAAATGGCAATTATTGCCTAATTTTGCTCAAAAATAATACTATTATGATAAATCGATTGTTAATTCTGATATTTTTTACTTGCTTTTTCGTGGTTGAAAGTGTGGCGCAATCTACAACTCAAATACGGGCTGATGTAGCTTTTTTGGCTGATGATAAATTAGAAGGAAGGTCTACAGGGACAAAAGGTGAAAAAGCGGCTGCTGACTACATCGCAAAACGTTTTGAAGAAATAGGTCTAGAATCAAAAGGTACTAGTGGATATTTTCAAGATTTTACCTTCAAACCAAAAACACATCCTCATGGAAAGGTCAATTATACAGATACCATTAGTGAAAATGTAATTACAGGAAGGAATGTCTTAGGTTTTATCAATAATAATGCAGCATATACCATTATTATTGGAGCTCATTTTGACCATTTGGGTTACGGTGATGATGGATCTCTTTACAGAGGAAAAGAAAAATTGATTCATAATGGTGCTGATGACAATGCCAGCGGTGTGGCAGTATTATTAAATTTAGCTGAAAAATTAAAGAATAGTAATAAAGGAAATAACTATTTAGTAATGGCTTTTTCCGGTGAAGAAATGGGCCTATTAGGCTCTAATTATTTTGTAAAAAATGCTACAATATCCTTAAAGTCTGCAAATTATATGTTGAATATGGATATGGTGGGTCGATTAAAAAAGGATAGTGCTTTGGCTGTTTATGGTGTTGGTACTTCCCCTTATTTTAAACAAGTAGTGGAAGCCTATAATGATAAATTTAAATTGATTAAAAAAGAATCAGGTGTAGGGCCATCTGACCATACTTCATTCTATCTAAACGATTTACCTGTATTACATTTCTTTACGGGTCAACACGAAGATTATCACAGACCGAGTGATGATTTTGATAAGTTGAATTATGAAGGAATGGAAACCATTTCTAATTATATTTTTGATATTATTAGTGACCTTGATGATAATGGCAAAATGCCTTTTAGAAAAACAAAGAACGAAAGTGACAATGCACCTCGTTTTAAAGTGACTTTGGGCGTTGTACCAGATTACATGTATGATGGCAAAGGGATGCGAATTGATGGTGTAAGTGAAGACAAACCAGCACAAAAAGCAGGTATGCAAAAAGGAGATGTAGTAATTCAATTAGGAGAGCACGAAATAAAAGATATGATGGGTTATATGAAAGCCTTATCGAAATTTAAAAAAGGGGATACCACAAAAACTAAAATACTTAGAAACAAAGAAATAATTGAGGTTGAAGTGACGTTTTAACAAAATGATTAAAATTAGCAACATAGAATTACCTGATTTTCCATTGTTATTAGCACCTATGGAAGATGTTAGTGATCCACCATTCAGAGCCTTATGTAAAGAACAAGGGGCTGATGTTGTGTATACCGAATTTATTTCAAGTGAAGGGTTGATTCGTGATGCTGCAAAAAGCACCATGAAGTTAGATATTTACGAAAAAGAGCGTCCTGTAGGAATTCAAATTTTTGGAGCTAACTTAGAATCTATGTTACGATCGGTTGAGATTGTAGAAAAATCAAATCCAGATATTATTGATATCAACTTTGGCTGCCCGGTAAAAAAAGTTGTATCAAAAGGTGCCGGAGCCGGCATCTTAAAAGATATAGACCTCATGGTTTCACTAACAGAAGATATGGTAAAGCATACTAATTTACCAATAACTGTAAAAACGCGTTTGGGTTGGGATGACAGTTCTATAATGATAGTAGAAGTAGCCGAAAGATTACAAGATGTAGGTTGTAAAGCCATTTCTATACATGGCAGAACAAGAGCGCAAATGTATAAAGGTGTAGCAGATTGGGCACCAATTGCTGAAGTAAAAAACAATCAGCGTATGCATATCCCAGTTTTTGGTAATGGTGATGTTTCTTCACCTGAAAAAGCTATGGAAATGCGCGATTCATACGGACTTGATGGCGCTATGATAGGCAGAGCCACGATTGGTAATCCCTGGTTTTTTAAACAAATTAAACATTATTTTAAAACCGGAAACCATTTAGCACCGCCAACTATGGCTGAACGTACAGAAGCTGCACGTAGACATTTACAAATGGCCATTGACTGGAAAGGTGAACGCCTAGGAGTTGTTGAAACTCGAAGACATTATACCAATTATTTTAAAGGAATTCCCCATTTTAAAGAGTATAGAATGAAAATGGTTACAACAGATGATGCGAAAGGTGTATTTGAAGTATTTGATGAAGTGATAGAAAATTTTTCAGATCATCAATTCGTTTAGAAAATGATGTCTTCAATTAAACAATTGTCCTCTTTAGTTTTAATACTTTTATTAAGTAGTTGTTCAAACTACGGTCAATTAGAAGTTGTAGCTGATCTGCCTAATTATCTTAAAGAAGTATCCGGAACACAAACTGTTAAAAATTCTGAATTGATCTGGATGCTCAATGATGGTGGTAATGCTAATAAAATATATGGTCTAACAACTAAGGGAAAATTAAAGAATGAAATCATAGTCAATGCTAAAAATCATGATTGGGAAGATCTTACTACAGACGATAATGGCAATCTTTATATTGGTGATTTTGGAAATAACCGTAACGACCGTAAAAATCTAGTGATTCTAAAAATAAATAACGAAGACTTATCTGGTTCAAAAAATGTTGATATTGATCATATTCGATTCTATTATCCTTTGCAGCAAAAATTTCCACCAAAAAAGAAACATTTATATTTTGACACTGAATCCTTCTTTTTTTATAATGATAGCCTGTACCTTTTTACAAGAAGTCGTGTAAAAAAAAATTATGGTAAAACGGCATTATATAAAATTCCGGCTACTGCCGGAAATCATGCTGCAACATTTATTTCAGAATTTACTTCTTGTAGTAGTTTAAAATGTTCAATAACTTCAGCAGCTATAAGCAGTGATAAGAAAAAGGTTGTTCTTTTGAGTAGTAATGCACTTATTGTGCTTACAAAGTTTAAAGGAGACGACTTTTTTAATGGAAATATTAACCAATTACCTTTTGATCATTCCTCTCAAAAAGAAAGTGTTTGTTTTAAGAATGATAGCACTCTTTATATTACGGATGAAAAAGGGCATAGCCTAGGTGGGAATTTGTACGAGTTTAACTTTTAGGTTTTTCAGTGATCATTAACTCTTCTTAGTACGAATTCAGCATGATATAAATTGATATTTATAAGCTTAGTAATATATTTTAGGAGATATTATTATTCCTACTCACGCTAGAATCTAAACTATGCGAATACTGGATTCCTGCCTACGCAGGAATGACAGCATTTTTAAAACTTATATCTAAACCCAATCAAATAATTACCATCATTGTTACTATAGGTAAGTTCCATATGTTCTTTTTGATAAGGCGTTGTAAATAAATAAGTGCTTCCTACGCCTATTACTGCTCCTGCCATAACATCAAAAATATCATGTTTATCTGCTTCTATACGAGTATATCCGGTATATCCTGACAAAATATAAGCGGGAATTCCATATTTCCATCCGTAGCGTCTTTGAATAAATGAAGCGCTTTGAAAGGCTATTGATGTATGCGCGGAAGGGAATGAATTATTATTCTCCATATTAGGCCTTTGTTTATCAATGATACTCTTTAGGCCAAATGAAACAGCACCATTTACCAAAAATCCTTTAGTAAATTGCCAGGCACCTTTTTTATCTCCTAAAATTAACGTGGTTCCACTAGCAGCAACAGGTAATGCGAATACTAATATATCTCCTGATGTTTTAATAGTATTATTCTGTGAAAATGAAGTATGTATGTATACAAACAGGAGGCTGATTATCAATAGTTTATTCATAATAAATAAGACGCTTTAAATTAGGTTTTATTGTGTTTGATAACTATTATCAAAATCCAACCCCCAAAGTAAAAGCAATACGTAACCCATCATCGCTGTTAAAAGCTGAAATATTACCAGTCATTAGATCGGCAGCAATTATAAAAATTCCACCACCTATAGAAGTGTTCCAAGTATCTGAATCAAATCCCGGTAGTAACAAACTATCATCTACCCAAACTCTACCATAATCAAACCCGCCATACACACCTATTTGTATTGGTAATAAACCTGTTTTCCGTTTTCTAAAATTAAAACGCAAATCTGTATTTTGATAAAATGATTCCTTACCAGTAAAACGATGCGATCTATAACCTCTCAACCCATCATTGGCGCCAATAGAAGCCCCTTGATAAAACTCAAAATCATCACCGATATTGATATGTGCTTTTAATTTAGTGGCTAGCACTAATCTTCCATTAGGCACCAATTTATAATCAAAACCAAGTTCTGGGATTATATAGGCAAAACCTTTGTCTGTTTCATTTCCATTTATTTTATAACCCACTTGTAACGATGTCATCATCCCTAAAGTTGGGAAAGCTTGGTTGTCCTTATTTTCAAAATGATACTTCGTATCTATTCCAAAAAATTCTTGTTCAATTTCCTCTATTGTATTTAAAAAATCATTTATAAATCTACCTTGTGTTTCTTCAACTTCTACAGATTCATAAGAAATTGATGTTTTTAAAACTGCTCCTGTTGATCCTCTCCATATTAATGAAGGCGCAATTTTTATAGTTCTTAATTTTACACGATTAAAATCTAAACCAAGAGCATCATCAAAATTTGGCGTGCCATTGCCATAACCAAAGAAATTTATCGCATAATTCGGGCTTGTAAATTTACCTTCAATTCCTAAATTCATATTTCCAATTATATTGGCAAATTCACCATTATAACTAAGCTCATACCCTTGAGTAGCAAAGTAATAAGCTCCTAAAAATGTATGTTGGGCAGAAAATGGATTTCGCTCAAAACCATAGGTGGTATAGGTGTCCATAATACCTATTTTAAATCCATCATCCGGATTTGCTCCAATACTGGGGATTAACTGATTTAAATTATTTTTAAGTTTAGCATGGTTGTAAACATTGATTTCATAATTATCGGTTAATTTTTTGATTCCTTTATTAGTCTCAATCTCATTTTTCTTTGATTTATAATCATAAAATTTAACTCTTTTACCGTTTTCAATGGCATAGGTGTCATTATTTTGCCCGCCAATTAGTCTAACTTGAATCATTTTATTTCCTTTACCAAAAGTTTTAAAAACGTCTTTATCATCTAAACCATAGATCCAAATTTCTTTAGTATCATTCCCATTATATGTTCTTTGATGGAATATTTCTTCTTTTTTACCATTTTTTATACGATATGCAGTCACTTTAGTATTACCATTTGGTAATCGTTCTATATCAAACCAATCATCTTTATCAGTTCCTGTAATTACTGCAATTTTGTTAAGTACTTTATAATATTCGTTTGCTATTTTCGGTAGGTTTTCAACTCTTTTTAAGAGTACACGTTTAATTTCTACAACGGTTTCATCATGTACTTCTTTTGGAAAAGATTCAAATGCGTTATCGATAATAGTTGCAGTTAGATTTTCCTGGATCAAAGCTACCTGTTCATCCCAGTGCTTTCTACTCGTTTTATTAAGTAAGGTCATATCTAACGAAAAAGGACTAGCATTAAATCCTTTTACATTTCTAACATCATCCATAAAACCTTCCATTAGCTTTAACGGAGGAATTATGCGTGTAGCGAAATTCATAAAAGCACCATCGCCCATAATAGAGAAGGCCTGATCTCTATCTCTCGGAATAGGTTTGTATACTACTTTATCAGATTTTTCATCTTCAAACTTGGCCCAGCGCCATTGATCAACATGTCTATCCCAATCACCAATAACAATATCAAACAACCGTGCTCTAAGATACATCACATCGTCAATCTCATATTTTTCATCTTTACGAAGTTTTTTCAACAAATCATCAGTACTTTCAATTTTATTGGCGTAACCAAAACTTTTAAGATTTCCATGACCATCAGAAACATGTTCTTCGATCATATATAATTCATCACCAAAATCTAAATTAAACCCTTCTAACGCTGTTTGTTTTGGCACATAATACAATATAGGATTAGAATGATACAATTCTGCTGCATCAGAAAGTTTGCCTATTGTAAATGGGGCATAAGGATGTGCACCTGTATAAAAATCTTGCAATAATCTTTCAGTAAATGTATCGTCAAACTGGTCTTCAATATATTGCTCTTTAAAAGCCATTGCCTGTAAATAAATTGTAGCACTCTTCCGTAAGGCTCGCATTACATATTGTTTGCCTTCTTTATCAACAAGTCGAAGTGACTTAGACTGGTGCCCTCCGCCCTTTCTTACAGGTTTTAATCCACCAAACAAAGTATCTAAATTAACTGTTGGTGCCGACACTTTTGTACCATAGTATTTACGATAACGCTCACCCCAAAAATTGGTAAAAGCCTTGCTTTTAGTTATTTCTTTTTGTGTATAAATTGAGGCTTTTACAAAAGAAGGGAAATCACTCTTTAATTCTGACAATTTAGTAGCTTGGTCTGGATCTAGTACATTAGTTTGATAAATAATAGCATTGGTTTTTGCAGCATAAAATCGGACATAAGATGAACCGTCCTTAAATACATCAAATCTGGCATATCCGGCCTCACTCGAAGAGAAGTGATCATCAACATTCCTTGTTGCCGTTGCTTTTGAACCAGAACCACTAACAATTTGAGGTAAATTATCTTGTACTAAGTATTGTAAACTATGCTCATGTCCGGAAACAAAAACCACCTTCTCATTTTCCTGTGCCAAAGTAACAACACGCTTTTTAAACTCATTATATTTTGGATGTTGTAAATCTGCAGGAGAAACTCCTGTTGTTTTTCTTAACGCATTCTTTAAAGTTCCTAATACCGGAATAGGCTTTAAATGCGATTTAAAATCGTACTGTCCACCATGAGGACCATTGGTATACATAGGATGATGTAAAGCGATCAACGTAGTTTTGCCACGTGCTTTTTTAATCAAACTTTCAAGTTCTTCAAAGAATTTAGATCGAGTTCTTATTTCACAATCATCATTTATTGTTGGATGATTATCCCAGTTAGTTAAATACCATTCAGAATCTATGACGATTATAACAATATTATCGTTGATATCAACTTTTTCAATAGGACAACCATTCTCAGGTAAAAATGAGTTTTTCCCTAAAATATTTTCAATAAATTTTTCTTGTCGTTTTAATCCTTTCAGTCCATTAGCATACCAATCATGATTGCCGGGAATAAAAATGGTTTCACCCTTAAAGTCTTTGACGGCATCCGTCTGAACATTCAATTGATGTTCAGCAAAAGCCCTATTCTCATCACCAATTTTAGGCAATCCTTTTGGATATATATTATCTCCTAAAAATATTGCTGTACTTTTAGTTGGTGCCTTTGTCAATTCTTGCTTAAAAGATTGTAGTGCTATAGAAGATGTACCTAATTCTGAATTACCTGCATCTCCAATTAAATAAAATGAGTGCGCAATTTCTTTATCGGGAAACTGTGTGTTAACATCAGTATCATTAATTTGAGTTTTGTACGTAGCGCAAGCATTTAAAAAAATCGTCACTAATAATATCAATATTATTTTAAATAGATTTTTCATAATTGGTTAGTACTATTTTACAAAATTAACTTTCAATTATCATTTCTTATAACTTAATTTACAAGTTTCGCAGATAAGTATATCTTCTTTTAGAGTAATTTTATCTAATTTTTCGGCAACATCATGAACAAAACTGGTATAGGTTTTGTTTTCGGGTGTAATATTATTAACTTTAATTTTCTTATAAAATTCGCCTTCCCATTCTTGCTTTCCCCAACAGTTAGGACAAACACCTTCAGGGGCTTTTAGAGTAGTGTTGCCACTAGATTTAGCCTTAAAATAAGTCTTAATATTTTCTATAAGATTCATAATTATTGGTTTATAATAGAAAGTATTTTTTCTTTTCTAATATGCGTTGAAAACTTATCTAAAATACACTTTAATTTTGGATTAATATATGTTTTGCAAAATGGCTTTTCAGGATACTTATAGAAATAGTTATGAAATTGTTCATTCGATAACTTAAATTTTTTAAATTGCTATAACTTACTAAAATAGATTGACTCTTCTAAAATAAATTGGATAAAACACTTTTTCGCATTTAAATTAAACTGCAACTTCTGGCTTGTGCATACATATCACAATTATTACAGCAATACCATTCAACCAGTAATAATAAGATTAGAAGCACCCAACCCTAATTAGAAGGGAAGTACTATTAATGCAATAGCAGCATGGTAATCTAAAATGGGTGTGTTCTTTTAGTTTTAAAAAAGAAGGCAATTAAATTGCCTTCTTTTTTAGAATTTTGAATTATAATGCATTAAAATATTCTTCGTGTACTACTTTTCCTTCATCATTCCATATTCTACGAATTATTTCGTGCCAATAGATTTTACTTCCACCTTTCATATCGAAATCGAATGTAAATTCTGAAGCAGAAACATTTCCTTCAACTATAGAATGATGTAATGTAATACCATTCACTTTTTCAATTCCACCTGCGAAACCTTCCATTTTGGTTACCATTCCAGCTTTATCTGACGTTGTTCCACCTTCACTGTGATCTGATGTACTAGCATTATCTGCAAAAAATTGTTTAACAGCATCTACTACTGCGCCAGTTGATACTACCGCATCCATTTTTGTTACTTGATCTTTAATATTCATTTTGTTTGTTTTAATAATTAAACTTCATGTTATTTATAATGCAAATGTCTAAACAAACAATACTTAAACTGTTATAAAAAAGGAGCTAAAAATTGTACTATTATTTTTTGAAGGTCGATGGAGCGATGCCAACATAATTTGTAAAGAAAGATGAAAAATGGCTTACTTCTTCAAAGCCCAAGACATAGGCGACATCTTTAACTTTTTCATTTTGAGACAATTTCATTTTAGCAGACTGAATAATTTCAGAACGAATTAATTGTCCGAGTGAAGTATTCATTTTATGCTTTACTTTTTTGGATAAAGTTTTTATACTAACATTCATTTTATCGGCATAAAACCCCAATGCATGTTGTTCGTTATGAAACTGCTGAACTAAATTGATAATATCTTGAGTAAAAACATCTCTATTTGAATAATCAAAATTTCTTCTGAACTGCACTGGGTTTTGTCCCGTTTTCTTCTTAAATACTCGATTAAAATAAGCCGGATCTTTATATCCTAAATCGTACGAAATTTCTTGTATATTTTTATCTGTAAACGCGATCTCTTTTTTACTTTCTATTAACCTTTTATTTGTTAAAAGAGATTTAACAGAAATACCTATTTTGTTTTTAACTAATGCTTGTGTGTTATATCCATTTTCATTAATCAGATGAGAGAGATCTTTATTATTAAGATGATTTTTAAACTCTTTATCTACGACATCTTTAACATCAAAAATTACTTGGTATTCATCTTTATTAGCATGAAACGGATTTTGCCAATACCATTGTTTTGAAGAAATATCAATAATATCACTCACTTTATTAGAAAAGGCAGTGTTTTCCAAATATTTTTGACAATCCTTACATTCATCAAAATTGATGTATCCAAGCGATATTAAATGTTTAAATAATACTCTTATCTCTTTGCTATGAAAAACTGCTTCGTCAGGAAATTCAATTTTTCTAACCAAAAATCCCTCTGATAGAAATTTTATATACTGACCTTTTTCTAAATAAATGATTTTATCATGCCAATCAAAATAATTATTAAAATCTACCTGAATACCTCCATCACCTGATAAAATATGAATCAATGTATATTTATTGATAAAGTAAACCTTATTAATCTCTGGAACTAATTTTTCAACCATGATTTTAAGTTTACAACTAATTGAATATTTAAGATACTCCTGAGGTTTGAAACGCTATACCAAAGGCAATAACAGAAACAATAATTCCTATCAAAAAGATAGTATAGGTAATCCGTAATATCTTATATTTTTTATGTAATACCAATCCTAAAAAATACAGATCTTTTTTCATAGATGAATATAGATAATCTCTATCTTGCATCATTTCGCCCATAGCCCATTCAAAATCGTCTAATTTCATTTTATGGAAATTACCGAAAAACAAAA
>Ga0209633_10005323_pt1 | contig 11326 bp, 13 predicted proteins | sample Cruoilmetagenom1_FD_187290 | JGI IMG/M metagenome (GOLD analysis project Ga0209633, IMG submission 187290) | Oil polluted marine microbial communities from Coal Oil Point, Santa Barbara, California, USA - Sample 1 (SPAdes) (version 2) | ecosystem: Environmental > Aquatic > Marine > Oil seeps ... | reverse complement strand
TAGTATCCCACAAGGAGTAGCGGGTATTGCGACGGTTCGCACGATAACCCAATGGATTATCGATTATAAAGCCGACAGCACAGGCCATGATTATCCTTTCGATAGGCCTTATCTGGATCTGTACGACAGGTGCATGACAGCATGCAGAGCCGTCGATGCATTTATCTACACAAAACCTTCGGATCCCAAGGTGTTAAATCCGCTGAAAAGGCTTCGATGTATCATCGCTCCGGTTGCTTGTGAGGTGCCATTCAAGCAAATCGTCCGACGATTGCGTTCACGAGGAAAGTTATTCGACGAGTTGAGAGATACACTGCGCCTTGTACCGAAGTCATCTTTAGGTCGTAGTAAAACATTAACTTCAGTCCAGGAGGCTGCGGAGCTGCACGATATTCGCCAACAGGTCGAAAACCTAACCGTTTCACTTGAAAAACGTCGTCCAAAACGTGGGCCTGCAAAAGATACTCAAAACGCAATTGACGTGATACTACGACATATTCAAGACCATAGTGATTATTTGTGGGGTCATGTAATTTCCATATCAAAAGAAAATGGCAAACAAATTCGCATCGTGAATCGTACAAACAATATCCTCGAAAGCTTTTTTCGATGTATGAAACACGATGAACGCCGCCGAAGTGGTCGAAAAATATTGACACAAGACTTTGAAAATCTACCACCAGAAGCGGCATTGGCCTACAACCTGAAATGTCCGGATTATGTTTCAATCGTCTGCGGTTCTTTGGAATATCTCCACGAAGCTTTTGCAAAAAATGATTTAGATCGAGCCAAGACAACTACAACCAGCAATCATCGGTGCAAATGTGAATCAGTACCAATTTTGCCAAGGATTGAATATCAGATGTCAATTACTTTGTCCGGTTCGCGACAATTATCTTGTCCGGTTTTCACTTAGAGAAAAGCTCTCCTAAAATAGCTGAAATGATCGGTAATTTTCAGGGCTTTTTAAGGTCCTATGGCTGCTCGTAATTGTCGTATCCTCATTTGTAATTGTCGTTTCCTTTTAGAAAATACCGGATGCCTCAATCTTTCCATTATTCCTCGACGTTGCTCAAAATCTTTTGTGCCTTTTAGCAATCATGATCAACATCGGCACGCGATACATCATGAATCCAAACAGGATATTCATAAGTGTTTTTTGCGATCAGCAAGCCGCCGTTAAAATCTGTGATTCCGTAGACGGCGTCAGCTTGGGTGACATCATCGAACCAGGTGCTGTTTTTCTTTGTAATATTAATCGTTTCTATTCGAGACTTTGCAGAGTTATAAATGGTCGTTTCCATGGTTTCACCTCCTAATTGTTTTTTTTCTCGGCGATTTTCTGGTCAAACCCGTTTGGGTGATTGTGCAGTATGGCCTGGTGTTTGCGGTAACTTTCCGCCCGTATTTCGATGATCGTGGCGTGGTGGACAACCCGGTCGATAGCGGCGACAGTCATGGAAGGGTCAGCGAAGATTTTGTCCCATTCGCTGAATGGTTGGTTGGATGTTATGATGATGCTTCCGGTTTCATATCGGTGGGCGATCAGTTCGAATAATACGCGAGTTTCCACTTCGGTTTTCTTAACATATCCCAGGTCATCCAGGACGATCACAGGGTATTTATCCAGTTTGGCCAGATAGTTTTCAAGCCGCAAATCGGCGCGGGCCTGTTGCATCTGTTGAACGAGTGCGGTGGTCGAAAAGTGCCGCACTCGAATGGACTGTTCTATCAATCCATGGGATATCGCAGCGGCCAGGTGTGTTTTTCCATTATGTAAAGCTTTACATAATGGAAATTATGTGAAGCATTTACTTATGTAAAGTAATGAATTGAACCCCTTTCCGATTCAAACAATAGCACATAATCACTTTCCATAATACTATCCTTGAAAAACCATTTCAAAGGAGAAGGTTATGGAAAGAGCAACCATCAGGGAATTGAGCGAAGCGGTCATCGGGGAACTTGAACGACTCGGTTATGCTACCGGGACCATCAAATCGTATCAGAGGTTGTATCAAAAGCTTCTACGGTATGCGGATGAGAGGCGGATACATCACCATCCCTTAGACGTGTGTCATCGGTGGCTGAGAGATGCCCTCGGAATAGACCCTGCACTCGTGGTCAGGAGGAATGAGCACGCGTACAAAAGAAACTCCTATCTTCCGATCCGGGTATGTCAGTGCCTGACTGAATGGAAACTCCATGGATGCCTCGCGTTAAAAAAGCAGGGTAAACTTGCCGCCCTTGAACTACCTCGTCAATTCAAAGAAGCATATGATTCATACGCCACCTTTTGCTGTGAGGCAGGATACTCCGAAAGGGGAACCTACACCAGGCTCAATCGGATCAAACGTATGCTGCTTTTTTTCGACCAGCATGGGGTGTCAAGTATGCAGAGTATTACCGCCGTAAGGATATCGGAGTTTTTCCGCTCACAAATTGAACTGGATAGTCGGACAGTCGCCACCATGCTGACCGCAAGTAGGGTGTTCTTCCGTCATCTCTACCGTAAGGGATTTACTCAAGAAGATCTGTCGGAGAAGTTGCCGATGGTAAAAGCAAACCGGAAGTTCCGTCTTCCTCGCATATGGAAGCAGGAGGATGTGCTGTCAGTTCTCAATTCAATAGATCGGGGTAATCCTGTTGGCAAACGCGATTACGCCATAATGATGCTCGTCACCCGATACGGATTGCGTTCGGCTGATGTGAAAACCCTGAAGCTATCGGATCTGCGCTGGAGTGAGAACATGATTGAGCTCGTGCAGAGTAAGACCCGCAACCCGTTAAGGTTGCCGCTGTTGCGGGACGTCGGGTGGGCTATCATTGATTACCTACAGAATGGCCGGCCACACTCCGAGTATCCGGAGGTATTCCTTACTTGCACAGTTCCGATACGGCCATTCGGTCTGAACTCCTGCGCTTTGAATGCCATCCTGGCCAAACGAGTCCAGCAGGCGGGCGTCAGAATCTCCAGCGAAGTACCCAAGGGTATGCATTCGCTTCGACATACTCTTGCTAGCGTGATGCTCGCAAATGATGTCGAGCTTCCGGTCATCTCCTCGGTACTTGGGCACGTCACTTCTGAGACAACCAACGTGTACCTCCATACTGACATTGCCCGACTGAGAGAATGTGCCATTGACCCTGAGGAGGTATGACCAATGGAAGCATGTAAGAAAACATTTGCGCAAATCGTGGGCGACTATGTACAGGAAAAACGGGCAACCGGATATCGTTTCGACAAAGGATCGCAAGTGCTCCGCCGAATCGTTGATATCCAAGAAGAGATCGATCATGGTTCTCCCCGTCTTTCCCGAGAACTGGCAGAGCGGTGGATTGAGAAGACATCGTGGGAAAACGAGACGAACAGAAGTCGCCGGATCTCCGTTCTTCGTGGTCTGGGGGTATATATGGTTCGTATGGGATATGATGCGATTATCGTTCCACAGCGTCTCACCCTTCTGAAAGACTACGCTTATACGCCTTACATTTTTTCCGATCGAGAGCTTGGCTCGTTGCTTGGTACCGTAGACCAGCTGTGCACCACTGGCATCTCAACCCATTCGGACCTGGTCTTCCCGCTGGTGTTCAGAATCCTGATTGGCTGCGGATCGCGGATCACCGAAACACTGCAAATAGAAAAGAAGGACGTCGATGTCGAGAGGGGCACACTATCTCTACGCATCACGAAGAACAGGAAAGAGCGGATCATTCCCATGGCTGAATCTCTTGTGAACAGATGCCGGGAATATTTGTGTAACAGTCAATCCATACGTAGCTTCAACTCGTCGCGATGGTTTTTTCCCAACAAGGAGAGCGTACCGTATCATTCCGGAACCGCCTACGGCCTGTATCGAAAGGCGTTACGCTTGTCAGACATTTCTCACGGCGGTAGAGGGAAAGGCCCTCGTTTACATGACCTGCGCCACACCTTTGCTGTTCGCGTCCTGAACAAGTGGGTGCGGGATGGCAAGAATCTCACAACAGCACTCCCCTACCTTGCTATCTACATGGGGCATGAAGGACTGAAAGCATGCCAACATTATCTGCGGCTTACTGCAGTGATGTTTCCTGATTTGATAAGGACCGTAGAGAAAGAATATGGGTGGATCATCCCGGAGGCCTACCATGAATGAGACTGATTTTGCCTTACATATCAATGGTTTTCTCTCTCGCTACCTGCCCGGACAGCGGAACCTGAGTACAAACACCATCACCTCCTATCGAGATGCTTTTAAGCTGTTCCTGGTATTCTGCGAGACGGACAGAAAGATGAAAGCCGACAAGATCCGCATCTCCGATATCACTCCAGAGTTGGTGACCGAATACCTTGCTTGGCTTGAACGGGTGCGGCACTGTGGAGTTGGGACCCGAAACCAACGATTGGCTGCGTTCAAATCATTTTTTCACTACGTGGCTTCAATGCAGCCGGAGCACCTACTGAATTGTCAGCGTATACTTGACCTTCCAATGAAGAAGTTTGCACACAGGGTGATGAACTACTTCAGCCCGGAAGGATTACACCTGTTACTCAGCCAACCCGATACCAGGACTTCGAAAGGGCGGCGTGACCATGCGCTGCTCGTGCTTCTCTACGATACCGCGGCCAGAGTCCAGGAGATTATCGACCTTCGTGTGCGGGATGTCAGGCCCGAGAAACCCGCCACAGTCACTCTGCACGGAAAAGGTCGAAAGACACGCGTTGTTCCTGTCACTGCGAAGACCGCATCTATCATGGAAGGATACTTTCAGGAAAAGGGGTGGATCGGAAGATCCAGTACGCTTGATTTTCCGGTATTCATGAACAGCCGGAAATGCAAACTATCACGCGCAGGTGTCGCGTACATATTGTCTAAGCACGTCAAGAGCATGTCCATTGAGGGCAGTCACCATGTACCGGGAACGGTTTCACCTCACTGTCTCAGACATACAAAGGCCATTCATTTGCTCAGAAGTGGTGTGCCGCTGATCTACATCCGGGATATTCTCGGCCACGTTTCGGTGACAACCACGGAAATTTATGCAAAGGTGGATGCAGAAGAGAAACGCAAGGCGATCGAAGACGCGTATGAAGTACCATCACAGGATGTCATACCCAACTGGGAGAAGGACCGGGGCCTGATGTCCTGGCTTTCAGAGCTTTGTGGTTAAAATATTATGTAAAGTAGCTGGAGGAAATATCGTTACATGGAATGAAATCGTGTGGGAAACTTTACATAAGTAAATGCTTCACATAATTTCCAACACCGCTGGGGCCGAAGAATAGAAGGTTTTCGGCACGATTTACCCAGTCGCTGTTTCGGGTCAGCGCCTCTATCATTTCCGGTTTTATCTTCGGCGTTTGACCAAAATCGAAGGTTGCCAGAGTCTTGCCCACCGGGAGGCGGGACTCCTTGGTAAAACGAGCGATTCGCCGGCTGTGACGTTCACTTAATTCATTCTCACACAATACAGCCAGATACCGGGACGGGTCCCAGCAGTCCTGTTCTGCCTGGACCAGGAGGGGCTTCCATAGCCGGGCCATCGTAGATAGCCGCAACTGTTTGAGTAATATGGGAAGGGTCTCAAGACTCGGCATCAGCACCCCCCCTCAAGTTGGCATGAGGACAAAAGAATATTATAGTCCTTGCCGGAAACAACGAGAACATCGATTTCGGGTATGGCAATCTCCTTTTGCTCAAACTTTTTCTGTAGATCCCCCAGCGCCGGGATGCGATCATCTGATATCTTTCCCAGGATATAAGCGCCGAGCTCCTCCTCGCAGTCGGCACGGTTCGCCAGGGACAAAATGCCTACGATTGCCTTGCAGGCAGCCCGGGGATCCAGATCTCGATCAAGCCGTTCCCATATGAGCCGGTACGTGTCACTGGGCAACAAGTCATCTCGTAGCTGAGAGTACCGAAACGCCTGGGGTTTTCGCTCCAGGCTACCGATTACATGACGGTAATCCACGCAACGACCACGGCGGTTCTTACTTGGCGCAATCTTCCGGTGCAAGGTAATCGCATGGCAGGTCCCCAGGTAGGCTTCGAGCCTGTCATGATAGATGTGAATACGGAGCTTTTCTCCTATCAGGCGCGATGGAACCGTGTACACCACTCGGTTGACAATGATCGTGCTTGTGGTGCTGACGCCAACGACCTTCTCGGTGTAATCAACTGTCCTTTGCAATGGTAGGGGGTTCAGGTGAAGACGTTCTTGGGTGATTTTGTCCTGGTTGCGAGAATTGATGTCACGTACGATGGCGTCGACCCACTTTTGGTAGGTGCCAACGGATTCGAAATCGGTTGAATTACGAATCAACAGCGATTGGTGAATTCGGTTTTTCAAATGGCCATGTGGAGATTCAACCCCGCCGTTTTCGTGCCCCTTTCCTCGATTGTTCCGTGTCGGAGTTAGATTATAATGGTTGAATAATTCATCGTATCGGCAGGTTGCATCCGCCTTCGCATCCTTCGTTAAATTTTTAAAGCCGGCGGACAGACTGTCCGTACGATGCTCACACGGAACGCCGCCCAGCCGCCAAAGCGCGTCTTGCAGGCCTTCGCTTAGGGCTGAAAAAGACTCTCCGCTGAGGATAACCGTAACATGGCACCACCCACTATAAATCAAACGAAAGTGGTAAAGCAGGTGTTTCAACGGTTCCCCGTTGATCGTAATTGTCACTTTTTTTAGCGTCGTAAAATCCGACAGACCCATACGCCCAGGGATCTGTCTTTGAAGAAACATAACCTCCTTATCCGGGCCATTCAGGGCTTTCCACTTTTTTACCCGTCGCTGAAATGTGCGCAGTTGGGAATTTGGATAAGCCCCCGGATATTTCTTGTTTAAATGCTCAAACAAAGTCAATGGTTGAAGATCTGGATTTTGCTCCAGCATGGGAATAATCTCCTCGTCCCAAACGCTGGAAAATGGGTCTTTGCGGGTTCGCCAGGTCCGTTTGGCCTTCCCGCCGGTGGAAATTTCTCCTTTCTCGATGCGACGCCCGGAACGTTCCGATATCCCGGCCTTGGCGGCGGCGGTAAGTTGAATATGCCCTTTATTTTTTGCTGACATGTAAATCCTTATCTGTTGTTCTGTGATGGGTTTTCCCGACACTGACTCCTCCATTTTGAGTAAGCAAACGTGTCGGTGGTTTATCACAATTAACCGGACAAGATAATTGTCGTTAACCGGTCAAGATAGTTGTCGCACAATAAACATGGAACAAGAGGAATATTACAACACAATTCGTTCAATGATTCATCATGAAACAACTCTCCGCAATAATCGTTTGACATGGATGTTGGCTCTTCAAGGATTTCTGTTTGCAACTTATGGTGTTCTTTGGTGTAAAAGTCTTTTGGCAATCATCGTTGTTGGGTTGACTGGCCTTTGGAGCAGTCTCTCGATTTGCTTTGGCCTTCACATTTGTAGCAACGCAATAGATACACTCAAAAAACTGGGTCCCCAGGAGAATGCTATTCAACGCGGGAGATGGCCACCAGTCATAGGTCATTGTCAAAAAAAATACCGATTTTTTTTACCTTGGAAGTTCCTTCCGCTGTGGTTTGCTGGGGTATGGATTTTGTTTCTTTTAATTGCTATATTTTAACAAGTGCTGAGCCCCTTAACCGGTCAGTTGAGCCGACAGGCAGAGAGCCGGCGATTTATCGTGAAGACTATACCTGTTCGAAATGCCTTGCTCCTGCAGCTCACTTCCGCGATAATAAATGCTGAATTGATGAAAATACAACTCTTACCAAAAGGATCATAAATAGTGCCCATCCATAAATGTTTCTTTTGCCCGATATCTGTGTCGCGCTCAAAATTTTATCCTCGGAATATCAACTATATGCACCCTAAGGGCACTTCCTGCGGGGCGCCAGCGGTAAAATTTTTCGCACGCCTTGATCTCGACCAAAATCCCTCATTTATGGACGGGCACGAAATAGAAGGTTAATCAACTTGAAAGGAATGAAGATGCCTGTAAAATATGAAAATAAAGGTAAAAAGGCTTATTATTTACATCAAGGAAAAACTAAGACAGGAAAGCCCAAATACTATTTTTCAATGAAAGACAAAGGTAATTTGGTGGAAAAGATACCTGAAGGTTATGAAATTTATGAACATCCAGCAAACGCTCAGGTTTTTCTGCGAAAAAAACAACCTCAAATTGTAACTGATATAGAGAGACATCTAATAAATAAATATCTTAAAAAATTAAAGCGACCATATCATTACCTTTCTGATATTAAAGGAAAAATAATAACAATATTTGAATCTAATCAAAACATTGATGCCATAAAAGAATTGTTTGAAAGGTTGCCGTTTGGGAAGTATCGAAGTGAATCCTGCATTGCTGAAATGCTTGATCGAGAAACAACTTACAGGCCAGTTATGCGTTTCATTTTAGAAGATGAGAATCACCGTATTTTCGTTGCCGAACGTTTTTGTTTTAAAGGTTCTGTTGATGACTGGATTAATATTAGCATGCCTGATTCGTTAGAAAACCTTTTAAAAGCCTATTTAAAACATTTGGGGAAAGATTCATTTTATGAAATTTTCTGAACTATTTTCAACTATGAATGTTTCTGATCGAAGAATTGGGATACTTGACGTTAAAATCTCGTTGCCTTTCCGTCGAGGCCAATGGCACGCCGGTTAATTTCGGTCAACACATGATCCGGCGTCACCATGGCGACGGTTACGCCGCGACCCATCCGTTCCATACGCAATAAATCGAAAAATCGGAACAATGCATTACTTGTTCCAGGAAAACAATGCGGCCCCCACCAATAGGAAGGTCAGGGTCATGGTGGCAAGAATGCCCAACTCCGGCATCACCGCCAACAGCCCTTGCCCCTCGTTCATCACTTTTCGTGCCGCCGTCAATACGTGGGTCAGCGGAAAAATCTTGGCCGAAGTCTTAAGCCATGCCGGCGCCCCTTCAATGGAAAACCACACTTCGGATAGAAACATCATGGGCCAGCAGATAAAATTGAGGATTCCGTTGGCAAACTCCTCGCTGGTTCCCCGGGATGCGATGACCAGCCCCAAGGTGGTCATGCAGGCGCTGCCCGCCAGGAATACGACAAACAGATTCGTCAAGCACCCATAGATTTTAAAATCGAGGATCAAATTGCACCCCAGCCAGACGACCACCAGGGTAAACATTAACAGGAATATTCTGGACAATAGCTGAGCACTAAGGTACTCGAACGCCGTGAGCGGGGTGGCCTTCAGCCGTTTGAGCACCCCGTTTTTACGGTAGCGCACTACCACCCAACCAACGCCGTACAGGGCGCTGAACATCATGTTCATGCCCAGTATCCCGGGGAACAACCAGTCGATGTAGCGGATCTGTAATCCCTGAATGTCTTTTTTTTCGAATCGATCGCCGCTGTCCGGCGGCGCCAGGGCCTCCTTGAGCAGCCGTTCGACAATGGCGCCGGATGGGGACGAATCGCTGACCCAATAGCGCACCGGTTGGGTTCCCGCCTCGACAAGCAGGTCGATCTTATGGTGTTTAAGCTTCTCCACCCCGTGGATCCGGTTTTCAACCCCTACCCAAGCGATGGCCTTGAATGCGGTAAACGAATCGGGAAGGTTGTCAATAGACTGCGCCACGGAAACGGTATGGGGGACCGGGAACACCCCTACCTTGAACGGTGACAGGTAGTCGCCTTTGAAGATGACACCGAAACCGAGGATGATAAGGAACGGAAAAAGGAAGTTCCAGCCGAATGCCTCGCGGTCCCGGAAAAATTCGCGGTTTCTGGTATTAAAAATGGCCCACAATCGCTTAAATCGCATTCATTCTCCCGATCATTCCCGCAGGCTTCGCCCGGTCAGCTTCAAAAAAACATCCTCTAAGGTGGGTGTCTTGACGTTCACACCGCGCATATCCACCCTGTTGGACAACAGTTGTCCGACGACCGCGTTGACGTTTTCCGTTCGAATCTGAATTCGGTTGCCGCGCTCCCGACAAAATCCATGCCGAATATCGATCTTTTGGGGAAACTGATCTTTGGGCACCGATAGGGTCGCCCGTTTGCAATGGGTCCGGATCAGGTCCTGAGGGGCGCCGCGGGCAATGATTCTACCCTGGTCCATAATGGCGATGTCGTCACAGAGCTTTTCCGCCTCTTCCATGTAGTGCGTGGTGAGTACGATGGTGCGTCCCTGGGATTTTACCGATTTGATGATCTCCCACAGGTTTCGTCGGGCCTGGGGATCCAGGCCGGTGGAGGGTTCGTCCAAAAACACCAGTTCAGGCCGGTTCAAAAGGGCCAGGGCCAAAAGTAGCCGCTGTTTCTGCCCGCCGGATATTTTATCGTTCAGTTGATTTTTTACCTCCCCCAGGTGGCATCGCTTCATGAGGTGGGCGACGGGTTCGGTGGTGTCGTACAGGCGGCTGAAGGTTTCCAGAGTTTCGGCCACCGTTAAAAAGGAGAGCAAAGCGGTCTGTTGAAACATGATACCGACCTCCTGTCGGAACTGCGCGGCCCTGCGCTCACCCTTATACAATATCGTTCCGGCGGTGGGAGCGATGATGTCCTCGATAACCTCGATCAAGGTGGTCTTTCCGGCGCCATTCGGTCCCAGAAGGCCGAAACAGCTGCCCCGCCAGATGGCAAGGCTGACGCCATCCACGGCACGAAGTCGTTTGTAGTGCTTTTCGACATCGATGATTTCCATGAGCGGATCAGCGCAATCAGTCGCTCTCATGTACCGGTTCCAGTCCCGTCAGATTTGACGAAATCTTTTTTAATAAAAAGGAGTTGCAAAGAATTGACGGTTGACACTGAACGAAGGGTTTCTTATAGTCGCAAAACAGAATCAAATCAAGCCGCATTGTAAAATGGCCAATTCCCAATTGCATGGTTGAAAATGTCCGATCGCCCAGCCTGATGAACACATAGAACCCATGGATCCGAAAAACCATTTCACCTTGAGCATGATTCTGACTGTGGGTCTCATCTTGGCCGGTACTGGCGGATACATGTACCTTGAGGGATGGTCGTTTGATGATGCCTTGTACATGACCATCATCACCCTGGCCACCGTCGGCTATGGCGAAGTGCACCAGGTGAGCGATGCAGGCCGGATCTTCACCATCTTTCTCATCGTGGCCGGTGTCGGCTATTTCATGTATGTGGTCGGCCTCATTGTACAATTTCTGGTGGAAGACCGCATACGCGTCATTCTCGGGAGGCGAAAATTGGACAAGCAGATCGCCAAACTGAAGGATCACTATATCATCTGCGGGTATGGCAGGATCGGTCGGGTGCTGACCCGCTATCTCACCGATCGATACCTGGATGTGGTGGTCATTGAAAAA
>Ga0209633_10005322_pt1 | contig 11327 bp, 7 predicted proteins | sample Cruoilmetagenom1_FD_187290 | JGI IMG/M metagenome (GOLD analysis project Ga0209633, IMG submission 187290) | Oil polluted marine microbial communities from Coal Oil Point, Santa Barbara, California, USA - Sample 1 (SPAdes) (version 2) | ecosystem: Environmental > Aquatic > Marine > Oil seeps ... | reverse complement strand
CGCTCTTCGCGACCAGCTTGATACGGCTGTCTTAAATGGTGCAGATATCGGTGACTACCAGGTCCTGGGTCAGGTCATCGATTCCGCCGGAGCTCTCCTGGCCAGCGACACCGCGGCCTTCGCCGTGCTGGCGGACCTGAATAAACAGCTTCTCGGCACCGTCGTTGTGCAGCATGCAGTCCTTGAGGCCGGCCAGCCCCAGACCTGCACCCACACCGTCAGAAACGGCGGCAGCATCGCCGCAGCCGACCTCGAGCTCCATTACGCCGTCGTCAATATCGACACGCAGCAGGCCGTGTTCGACGACTCCGAAGTAGTCACCCTGCCGTCCGACGGCGAGAACAGCGCGGACCGGACGTTCAGCACCCGCGGTCTTGAAGGCAATTACGCCTGTGTGCTCCAGGCGAAGATAAATACTGCGTTAGCAACCCTTGCCTTTGCCCCCTTCGAGGTGTTGCCGCCGCCCATCGAGATCGATGCAGAGATCACGACGGGAAATCGCGGTCGATTGCTGGTGCTTCTCGACAGCCCGAAGAGCGCCGATGACAAATGCCGCGGCGTCACCCAACTCGACCTCAGCACAGACTTCGCCGCAGCCCTCAGTCCCCAGGCCACGGTGACCGTGAGCGTCCAGGACAAGTCCGGCGCAGTCCTCGACCAGGAAAACATCGATCTGGCAAGCTTCAGCGGCCCGGTGAATGACAATCCGGGCAGTGACGGCGTTGACCTTGCGCTCACCGCCTTCACCGACAGCGGCATCACCATGAGCCTTGTGCCGGGCGCAGACAATGACAAGGCAAAACTCGGCACCGAATACCGGTTCCTCGCTGAAGTCGCGAGCGACGGCACAACCATCACGAAAGAGAGCGGTCCGATCCATACGAGCTGCAGCCAACCCATAGCCGCCGGCGATCAGCACGGTGAATTTGCGATCAGCGACCTTGCCGTGATCGCCGGAACCAGCGCGCCAAAGAGCGACGATCCCCACGGGCCGAAGGATGCCCCGGACCTCGTTGCACAGCGAGCATTCCTCGAAGAGCTGCTGACCACAGCCGGCTGGTCCGCCACCATCACCGACAATGCCGAGACCTTCACGGGCGAACTGCGCACCGGCGGGTACACGGTCTACGCCCTGTTCAATGAGCAGGAAAAGCTGAGCGAAACCGTTCAGAAAGAGCTGCGCGAAGCAGTCTTCCGCGGCGAAGGCCTGATAGTGGCCGGCCCCCACGACAGCCGCAACACCAAGAAACAGAAGCTCGGCCACGCCCTGGGCATCAAGGCCCATGGCCATGACAGCCATGCAGAATCCGTCTATATTCCTGCCGGTGTCCTGACTGACGCAGCAGGCATGATCGACCTCTTTGCCAAGGACAAGGTTGCGCGCATCGAGCCGCTCACTGCCGATAGTCTCGCAACATACGAAGGTACGTCAGCCAAGGGCACAGCGACCGTTGATTCCGTCACCGTCAACGACTACGGCAGCGGCCGCGGCATCTTCGCGGGATTCGACTGGCTCGCCGCGGCAACGCGGGACAGCCAGGGCAGCCTCGCAGCCCAGGCACTGCTCAAGGCCCTGGCCCACGCCCATCCGGCTGCCACAAGCCCCTTTGCCGGCTCGGTGGCGCCCCTGGCAATGGTGCTCACCAACCTGGGCATAGCCACGACAGCACAGGCAACCATCGATGCGCCGTACAACACCCGGGTCATCGACGCACCCCAGGCAGAGGTAACGGATACCTGGATACGGTGGACCTTCGATCTTGCCGAGGAGCAGGTCCTCACCCTGCCGTTCTACCTCGTGCTGCCCGAAACAGAGGGATTGGTCACCATCCAGGGCAGGGTCACGGCGCCGGTGACTGATGAAGGACCTGGAGATCTTCAGGCTGAGCCAAGCCTGAGCATAGACGTCCTGCCTGCTCAGGACGGAGAAGACATGAACCAGGCCGTAGACGGCCTCCCTGCCAAGCTCAAAAAGCAGGTAGAAAAACATCTCGCAAAAGCATTCGACTACAGGGACGCGAAACCGGAAAAGGCCCTGCAGGAAGCCCTCAAAGCGAGCGATGTGCTGCTCGATGAGGGCGATCAGAGCGAAATCGCCCTGGTGCGGGCCAAGATAGCGGCGTGGATCCGAAGGCTCGAGATGGCGATAGAACAATAAGCCACGGAGCCGCGTCAGTCCGAGCCAGGTCATGCAGACACCCATGCAGTTTCGAAAGAAGGAGAAAAGCGCAATGTCCAGTCTACGGGCCAGGAACATACTCTCTCAGTACCCGGCATTCAAAACAATCGCGGCAGTGACCCTCGTCGCCTTCCTGAATCTGACGCTCCAGCCCGTTGCTTTGGCCAAAGTCCTGTCCACGCCGGGGAAAAAGCCGGCTGTGGTCAAGGCAAAAGAACTCTCAGACGAGGCAAAACTCGCCGGGACCATCGAGAAGATAGAGAAAAAACTCCAGAGGCTCGAAGCAAAGCTGACAAAGAAACTGGACGCAGCGCAGGAAAAAAGCGATCTCAAAAAGCTGCAGAACGATCTCATCGTTCTCGATAAAAAAGCGATAGAAGGTTTCGCCAAGATAGAGCAACACCTCAAGAAAAAGAAGCTTCCCAAGGTCATTCACGACCGCCACGCCCAAGCCGTGTCCCAATACCGCAAAGAGATGGCAACGCTCAAAGCCAACCTGGAGGGCGTGGAGTCTGCCGACACCGACAAAGCCCGGCGCCTTAAGGTGAAGAAGGCCAGGGAGCATCTGAAGAAGAAGCAGAAGAAGCGGGCGCGCCAGGAATTCGATCCGAACGATCTGCCGCATAAGAGCCTAAAGCCGAATCCCAAAAACAAACCGAAGAAGAGCAAGGAGGAGTATCTACGAGCGGGTCTGTACGACAATCCCCTCGTGCAGCTCGCGGCACTCGGTAATTTCACTTTTGACCAGCTTCCCGATGCTAGCAACCCGGCCTACCTGGCCCAAACAGTGGAAGTCGTCCTGTCCGATGCAATCAAGGCTAAAGCCGCAGAACTGGGACATGATCCGATCGATATCTATGACTGGGTGAGGAATAATGTCGAATGGCTTCCCACCTGGGGCGCCTCGCAAGACGCTGATGTGACCCTGGGCAGCCTTCGCGGTAATGCCGTTGATATTGCAAGCCTGGTGATTGCACTCCTGCGCGCCTCCGGCATCCCGGCACGTTATGTCCACGGCACTATCGAGGTCTCACCGGAGAAATTCATGAACTGGGCCGGTGGCTTCAGCGATATCAATGCTGCTATGAACTTCGCCGCCTCCGGCAGCGTGCCGATTACTCAGATCGTCAGCGGCGGTGTGGTCAAGGCAGTACAGTTGGAACATGTGTGGGTGGAGGCTGCTATTGATTTTCAGCCCTCCCGCGGCGCCATCAACAAATCGGCCGATACCTGGGTACCGTTGGATCCGAGTTTCAAACAGTATGAATTCTTGCAAGGGTTGGACGTTATAGGTATTTCTGGAGTAGAACCCATTGCCTTAAGGCAATCCTTTATCAATTCCGGCACCGTGAATGAGAGCGAGTCTTGGGTCAGTGACATGGATCCGACTATTCTTGAGAATGCTCAGACCCAAGTCCGGATTACGTTGGAAGCTTACATCAAGAATAGCCTGGCTAATCCCACTGTCGGAGATGTTATTGGTGGGCGCAAAACTATTGTCAAAACCCAAACCGTGTTACCCGCGGCCTTACCCAACCGTCTGGTTGTTACCGGCGCGCGTTATGCCGCCGTGCCCCAAAGCCTGCAAAACGCCATGGTCCTGGCCATGGGCCGTGATCTATTAGGCGAGTTGCGCCATGCCGTGGGTTTTGCCTGGCCTATGGTCAATAATCACAAACTGACCTTAAGTTTCCGCCCGGCAACTGCAGCAGATGAACAAACCCTATTGTCGCTATTGCCTGAAGGTGAGATTACCGACCCCAGCCAGTTACCCTCCAGTATCCCTAGTTATCTCGTCAATGTTGTGCCACAATTTGCCCTCGACGGTGAAGTGGTGCAGGAAGGTGACGCAATGCGCCTAGGGGAAGACTTCACCATTGTGTTCCAGCCACGGCGTATCGGTCAGCCGGTGGATACCAAGACCTATACCGTCCCAGCCGGATCATATTTGAGCCTGGCAGCCATGAGTGGCAGCGTCTCGCAACAAATTTTACAAGACCTTGATATAAGGCTAGGCCAAACTCGCAGTACTCTTCAGTCGGGAGATGCTAGCTTGATTGGCACCCTTACGCGTGAGGATGTAATGGGGGATATGTTCTATGCCAGTACACTCGGTTACTTCGGTCAATACCTTGCCATAGGTCAAATGGCCGCTCTAGGCCAAAATGCTCATCATGAATTAGGAGTAGGCTTTGGAAGTGTAGGTTACGAACCGAGTGTAGATACTTTTTTCGGTTTTCCAAGAGCCATCACCCCTGGCGGTACGGGTGTCAATGTTTGGGTAGGAGCGATTAACGAAATGGGTGACGGAATCCGTGACCGCAAAGCTAATTTTAGCTTTCAAATGGGCATGCTTTCATCGGTTTTGGAACATGCCGTGTTGGAACAAATGTTCAGCACGCCAGATAGTTACGCCGAAGGTGTCTCTGCGGTAAAGGCTCTCCAACTCGCCCAACATCAAGGCCAACGGATTTATCATATCACTAAAGCTAACCAAGCAACTACTTTGCCGAATATTCATCAAGATAGTTTGACCATGACGGAAATTCAGCAAGGCCTGCACGCTGGTAAGGAAGTTATTGTCCATACTAATCCTATATCTGTTCCAGGTTTTACCGGGGCTGGTTACATTATTTTTGATCCCAGTAATGGTAGCGGGGCATATAAAATTACAGGAGGATCAAATGGAGGGTTTTTCTCGGGGCTAGCCTTTGGTCTAATGTTGTTTGCAATGTTAGCTATAGCCTTCATTACGGGAGGAATAGCAGGACTTATTGTGGCGCTCATATTAATTGGGCAGATAGCATTGCCGATATATGTGATGCACATGTCGGTTTATGGCGCTGATGAAGAACTCAAGAATTGTTGGCTTGCGGGATTTACTATAGGTTTAGGGATCGGCGGTTTACTTGCAGCGCTTGGGGAGGTTGGAGTACTTAATGCATTGGGTGTTGCTGGAGCCGAGTGGTTAGTCGGAAGTATTGACGGAACGTTCGATTCAGCGAGGTCATGCTTCTAGTGAAGTTAATAAGGCCTGCAGTTAGAATTTTGAAGAAATTGGTTGTTGGTTTCAGTAGTGGCTTAGCATTGGCTATTGGTATTTATTCACTGCTCAACTTAGGTGGCATTTTGGGTGCAATGTTCTTTATGCTTGGTGTGATCAGTTTCTTAATTATGCTGAAGCATAACGGTACAAAAAGTGACGATGGTTCTTTTCGGATAAATCAATAAGGATGTAGTCTGTAGAAACCGCCATCCTTAAGCTGGTTGTAATGAGTCATAAAAGGTTTCTGTTGACATCAATGCAGCCCGCCGATATAATACTCACCGAAAAGCGGGCGTAGCTCAGTTGGTAGAGTACAAGCTTCCCAAGCTTGGGGTCGCGGGTTCGATCCCCGTCGCCCGCTCCAGAATTACTCTGAAAAACATTTGGCCGCGAATCTACACGAATTGTCACGAATGAAAAATATATTGGCCGCAGATAACCGCGGAAAAAGCGGATCAAGAAAATTAGGATACAGGGATTCGAGAATTTGAGTTGTGGGACCCTTGAATCCTGGGCCCCTTGACCCCTGGAAACCTCTTGTTATTACCTCTGCGAAAATCGGCGAACATCTGTGGTAAATTTGCCGGTATATACATCAACCCCTGCCTGACGAACGGGTAGGGGCTTTTTTGTCTCAGGATGGTCATTCCATGACGTTCTCTGGTATACACAAGACGTTTCTGTGCTGTCTGTTCCTGCTTGTCCTTGCTCCTGCCTGGGCCTCGGACAGGGTGGTCATCGCCGACTTTTCCCAGGGTGTTGATGACCAGGGGATTCCGAAGGGCTGGAAGCTCAAAGAAAAATCGGGCAAAGCGGATTTTTCTCTCGCCCGAGAGGGTGCTATGCATGCCCTGCATCTGCGGAGCGCTGATACGTCATTCTCAATCCAGAAGCTGGTGAGCGTGGACCTTGAGCAGTATCCCCGTATGAGCTGGAAATGGAAGGTGACCAAACTTCCCGCAGGCGGAGATTTCAGAAAGACGAAGACCGATGATCAGGCTGCCCAGCTGTTCCTCGCCTTTTCGAAGACAAAGGCCATCGTCTATATCTGGGATACCACTGCGCCGCAGGGGATGATGGAAGACGCTCCGGCGCCGCCGTTCATGTCGATTAAAGCAGTTGTCGTCCGCTCGGGAGCAGAGAAAACCGGCACGTGGATTCATGAGACCCGGAATGTCTATGATGATTACAAAAAGCTCTTCGGTAAAGCGCCGACGCCGGTCGACGGAGTGAGGCTCCAGATCAACTCCCAGCACACGGGGACTGCTGCGGAGAGCTATTTTGCCGATGTGATGTTTAAAAAACAATGACCAAATTCCAAACATCAATCCCCAAATAAGCTCCAATTTTCAATGACCAATGTCCGAAGCATTCGGCAAGCTCAAGTCGGCGCTGTTTGAAATTGGCGATTGGTGCTTGGAATTTATTTAGGATTTGTGATTTGAGATTTGGAGCTTCAACCAACACGAATGGTCCCGCGACAACCATGCATCATTGGGGCATCGGAGACGGCAGGAATGGCCAAAAAAATATACTTCATCACCGGCGGCGCCCGTTCCGGTAAGTCCTCATACGCAGAGCAGTTGGCAAATAGTCTCGGGGGGAGGCACGCGTATGTAGCCACGGCACAGGCCCTTGACGCCGAGATGGCTGAGCGGATCGAGAACCATAAGAAGGACCGGGGTGATTCCTGGGAGACCTTCGAAGAGCCGCTCGAGGCGGCGGAGTTGATCGCGAAGCTGCAGGGCGACTATCAGGTGATGCTTTTTGATTGCCTGACGCTCTGGTTGAGCAATGTCCTGGCGCGGACCGACGAGGATGCCAATGTCATGAAACAGATCCACGAGCTGGTCGATAGGGTCAGGAACGTGGAAATGACCAGCATTATCGTTTCGAACGAGGTAGGCCTTGGGATCGTGCCGGACAATCCTCTTGCGAGACGGTTTCGTGACGTTGCCGGCATCCTGAACCAGCGGATGGCCCAGGCGGCCGATGAGGTGTATATCATGGCAGCGGGAATTCCGGTGAAAATAAAATAAAGGTATGGACCAAGCCGCGCCACGGCGCGGCGTAGATAGAATAGAAAGCGAAAAAAAGGACTGTTTAGTCTGATACGAATGAAATTCTTGTCAAAATGGCAAGAAAATAGTCCCGAGGCAGGAAAAGTTTTAGACAGGATTAACAAGATTAGCAGGATTTTTGAAAAGTTATTTATGGGGTTTTATCCTGTAAATCCTGTCAAAAAAAGAGTTAAGACCTGTTTGTTCGGGTTATGTCAAAGGGGGGATCACATTGAGTAAACTGCAGGACGTATTGAAGAGCATCAAGCCCGTGGACGAGTCGCGCACCACGCAGATCCAGGAGCGCCTCGACAACCTGACAAAGCCGCCGGGAAGCCTGGGACGCCTTGAGGAGCTTGCGAAGCGGTACTGCCTGATCACGGGCACAGGCAAGCCGCGCATCAGGAACAAGATCATCTTTACCTGCGCAGGCGACCACGGTGTTGCGGAAGAGGGCGTAAGCGCCTTCCCGAAGGAAGTGACACCCCAGATGGTCTATAATTTTCTGCGCGATGGGGCCGGGGTGAACGTGCTCGCGAAACACTACGGCGCCAGGGTGATAGTGGTGGATGCCGGTGTGGACCATGACTTCGAGCCCATGGAAGGGCTCGAGATCAGGAAGGTCGGCCGCGGCACGCGGAACATGACGAGGGGACCGGCCATGACGCGTGAAGAGGCAGAGCGCGCCGTGCTCGTCGGCGTGGAGATGGTCGAGAAGTACCGGGACGGCCTCGACATCATCGGGACGGGCGACATGGGCATCGGGAATACCACGCCGTCGAGCGCCATCGTCTCGGTCATTACCGGAACCGATCCCGAGCTGGTTACGGGACGGGGAACGGGTATCGACGATCATTCCCTCAAAGGCAAGGTCGCAATCATCAAAAAGGCCATAGCAGTGAATGAACCGGACGCACGGGACCCCCTCGACGTGCTCGCGAAGGTAGGCGGGTATGAAATCGCGGCAATCGCCGGTCTGGTCCTCGGCGCGGCGCTCCACAAGATACCCGTCGTCGTAGACGGCTTTATCTCGACTGCCGGGGCCCTCATTGCCGCGGAGATGAACCCGCTGGTCAAGGGGTATATCATTGCCGCGCACCAGTCCGTCGAGATCGGCCACCGGAAGATGCTGGAACACCTGGAGCAGATACCTCTTCTGGACCTTCACCTCCGGCTCGGCGAGGGTACGGGCGCAGCCATCGGCATCTCTCTCGTTGAGGCGGGAGTAAAGATCCTCACCGAGATGGCAACGTTCGCTGATGCAGGGGTGTCGGAGAAGGAGGAAGAGAAAGTAAAGCAGTAAGGCCCCGCCATGGAGACAAGAAGGCGTGCGGGGAATGCCGAAATCCCAAGCAATAAATCACAAATAATTAATTCCAAATCGCAAATAACAAATCTCAAGTAGGTTGCAACGTTCGATGAGTGAAACGCTTGTAATTTGAAATGTGGTCCTTGAAATTTATTTGAGATTTGGTGTTTGTAATTTGGTAATTGAAGGAACGAAATGATTCGAAACTTCATCACAGCGCTCCAGTTTCTCACGATATTCCCCGTAAGCAGAAAACATGAGATCACCGAGGCGAACCTGGCGAAGTCAATGGCCTACTTCCCGCTCATCGGTTTCATCCTCGGCGTTTTCCTCATTTATGTCGACAAGGCCCTTTCCCTGGCATTTCCTCATACCATTGCCAATGCGCTTCTGCTCATTGTTTTCGTTCTCGCAACCCGCGCCCTCCATATCGACGGGCTCGCCGATACGCTCGACGCTGTCATGGGTGGATACGATAAAGAATCCCGTCTCAGGATTATGAAAGACAGCGGCGTCGGAACCGCCGGAGCGCTGGGGATTGTTTTTGTCCTCCTGACAAAATATCTCTGTCTGAACGATCTTCCCCCTTTGTATAAAGCCGAGGCCCTGCTCACCGTACCCATGCTCAGCCGCTGGTCCCATATTCTTATGGCCTTCCGCGCCAAGTACGGCCGCGATGAAGGAATGGGACGGGCATTCGTCGGACACCTGAGACTCAGCGGGGTGATCGCGGCATCCGTCATGACCATTCTGCTCACTGCCTGGGTAAGCGGGCTCTGGACGATTTATCTCGTAATCGGTGTGGCGCTCTTCACCTTCCTCGTCCGGCTGTACGCGGTACGAATGTTCGGCGGCGTGACAGGCGATGTCATCGGCGCCGTGAGCGAAATGAACGAAGTGTTGATCCTGCTCTTGTTTGTGGCACTCTCGATGGGAGGGTAACGGCATGTCCACGCGGGTCTATCTCATGCGCCACGGCGAGGTGGTGAACGGCGGTGAAAAGCGGTACAACGGCCATATCGATATCGATATCACGCAGAACGGCGTTGAGCAGATGCACCGCCTTGGCCGCACGCTGGTGGGAAAACCCCTGGCAGCGGTGTACTCCAGTGATCTTATCCGCTCGAAAAAGGGCGCAGAGATCATAGCGGGCCGTCTTCACCTGAGTTCTTCACCGATGCGCGAATTGCGGGAACGGGGTATCGGCGTATGGGAAGGCCTTACCGTCGATGAAATAAAGGGACGCTATCCCGCAGAATTCACTGCCTGGAGGGCCGATCTGCTGAACTACCGTCCTCCCGGCGGCGAGTGCCTGCTGGATGTGCAGGACCGGATCCTGCCGGTGTACCGGAACCTGGTGTCACAACACGTTGGCCAGGAGATTGCCATGCTCCTGCACGGCGGCGTGAACCGGGTCATTCTCGCCCATGTCCTCGGCATGGACCTGAACAACCTGTTCCGGATCGAGCAGGCCTTCGGCGCCCTTAATATCGTCGACCATTACGACGACGGCATGGCTGTGGTCAAGCTGGTGAACGGCTAGCGCACGGTGAAGCGGGAGCGCCAGAAAACCGTTGACTTTGTGTTGAACGTGCGGTATGGTGAATCCAGTTGAGGAAAAGAAGCTGGGGGAGCCGATAGGCTGAGAGTCCTCGTGACGGGAGGACGACCCTTGGAACCTGATCCGGATAGTGCCGGCGTAGGGAAGGCGAGAACATGATGTACCTGAAAAACCTTTCCAGCCACGCCCCGGGCGTGGCTTTTTGTTTTGTAATAGCAAGATTCATGAACCACAGATAGCCTAAAGTCAGAAACGGCCACTCGGGACGCAGAGGAATACTCGGTGTGCTCGAAAAAGAGCATAACGATATTACCCGGAGCAGTACTATACGCCACAGAGATAGCCGAGGACACGGAGAGGTGACTGGCTTGTAATAAGTAAAATACCGTCTTACTTAATACTTCTCGGTGATCTCTGTGCCCTCTGTGGTAAAATTTGAGTCTTATCTTGCAGGGGAGGGAGCATGAACATTTCGCTGAACGGGGAGAAGAAAGAGATACCGGACAATGCGACGATCCTCGGCTTGCTGGAGTTTCTGAAGACCCAGCCCGAGCGCGTGGCCGTTGAGTTGAATCTGAACATCGTGAAAAAAGACGCATACGGCACAACGAACATAAAGGAAGGCGACAGCGTGGAGGTCGTTGCGTTCATGGCTGGTGGGATGGATTCTTAAAGGCGCCACGGGGAATGGTAAACAGGCTCGACTCGAACGGTTCCACGGCGGAGGCCCTTCGCTCTGCCGCGCACGAGTGCCGTGAGTACCGCAGTTGTCCAACGTCATCAGCCTTGTTCCGGCAGCACTTCCGCTTTGCTCGTGCTGCTTCCGGTGGGCCGGTGTTACAACGATCTGCGGGGCACGTCAGGAGCGCGACACACGCTCAGGGCCGTCCGCCACTGAGCATCCCGTTGCGGGAAAATCGAGAATGAAAGTTGAACAATAAGGAGTGAAGGTTTGGTATGAATGACGACAAGCTGGTCATAGCAGGAATAGAATTCACCTCCCGCCTCTGGGTGGGGACAGGAAAGTACAAGGATTTTGAGGAGACGAAGAAGGCCATCGAGGCGTCGGGAACGGACGTCGTGACCGTGTCGGTGCGGAGGGTGAACATCATCGACAAGAGCAAGGAAAACCTTCTCGACTACATAGACCCGAAAAAATACAAGATCCTGCC
>Ga0209633_10005321_pt1 | contig 11331 bp, 11 predicted proteins | sample Cruoilmetagenom1_FD_187290 | JGI IMG/M metagenome (GOLD analysis project Ga0209633, IMG submission 187290) | Oil polluted marine microbial communities from Coal Oil Point, Santa Barbara, California, USA - Sample 1 (SPAdes) (version 2) | ecosystem: Environmental > Aquatic > Marine > Oil seeps ... | reverse complement strand
AGAAGACAAGTCTCACAAGTGCCCAACGTATGTGCAGCGTACACCGCCTTGCCAGGGCAGCTGCCCTTCAGGCGAAGATATTCGTGGCTGGCTGGATATAGTTCGCGGCATCGAAAAACCATCAGGTGACATGACGACGCAGGAATATGCCTTCCGTCGTTCAACGAATGCAAACCCTTTTCCTTCTGTAATGGGTCGTGTATGCCCTGCACCTTGTCAGGACGGTTGCAATCGCAACGAAGTCGAAGACTTTGTTGGTATTAATTCTGTTGAACAGTTTATTGGTGACTCCGCTCTTGATGCGGGCTTTAAATTTGAAGCGGGTACCAACAAAGACAAAAAAATCGCCATCATCGGCGGTGGCCCGGCTGGACTTGCCGCCGCCTATCAACTGCGTCGCAAGGGTTACGGTGCCACGGTGTTCGATAACCATTCGACACTAGGCGGCATGATGAAATATGGTATCCCCGGCTATCGTACACCGCGCGATGTTCTGGACGGTGAAATCAACCGAATCGTTGATATGGGTGTTGAAATCAAACTGAACACCTGGATCGGTAAAGACATAACAGTCGAACAACTGGAAAAAGATTATGATGCGATTCTGTGGGCCATTGGTGCACAAGCAGGTCGTCAGTTGCCAATTCCAGGAGCTGAAGGTGCCCCTAATGCTATAACAGGTGTTGATTTTCTTGAAGCCTTTAATGATGGTCGTCTGCAGCTGGTTTCTGAAAAAGTTGTAGTCATTGGTGGTGGCGATACTTCAATCGACGTCGCCTCGGTTGCCCGTCGCCTGGGTCATATCACAACCACTAACGAGTCTGATCGCCCGGAAAATATTATTCTTGGTCATGCTGCGCACGACGTTGCATCTTCTGCAGTACGTCAGGGTGCAGAGGTTATGCTGCTGTCACGTTCATCTATCGAAAACATGCCAGCCGCAAAACACGAAATCGATGATGCGGAACGTGAAGGTGTCACGATTCTCGGTTGCATAAGCCCGGTTGAAGTTATCTGCGATGCAGATGGACGCGCCACTGCTCTGAAAGTTATTAAACTTGAAAAAGATGGCAAGACTCCAATTGAAGGCTCTGAATACGATATCAAACTTGACCTGCTGGTCGCTGCTATTGGCCAGGGTGGTAAGCTTGATGGTTTTGAAGAGATTGGCAATGCGCGTGGCTTTATTGATGCCGACCAGCACTACCAGGTCCCCGGCAAGCCGGGGCACTTCGTTGCTGGTGATATTGTCCGCCCTCACCTGTTGACAACCGCTATCGGTCAGGCCTCAATTGCCGCTGATTCCATTGAACACTACCTGAATCATAAAGAAATGGGTAAGCGTCCAAAGGTTGATAAGCATCACTTCAACCTGTTTACCAAGCTACATGAAACAAACATGGATCCAGAGTCGTTCGTTGCTGGACAGACTGATGAAATGCGCGGTACCGATGAGGCTAAGTGGGCTGTCCACAACTATGAAGACCGTTCACGTAACGAAATTATTCCGGCAGACAGGCTTTTTCTCGGCCATTTTTCTTTCACGCCGCGCCTGAAGCGCGAAGAAAATGTGCCTCACTCTGATGATGTCCTGGGGCACTTCAACGAACGTATGAAGGGTCTTTCTCAGGAACAGGCAGTTGAAGAATCGGAACGCTGCATGAGTTGTGGCATGTGTTTCGAGTGCGACAATTGTGTAATTTACTGTCCTCAGGATGCCATTTTTCGTGTGAAAAAGGCCGAGAGCACAATGGGTCGTTATGTAGATACTGACTATGCCAAATGTGTTGGTTGTCATATCTGTGCCGATGTATGTCCGACTGGCTATATCGACATGGCGCTGGGTGAATAAAAATTACAACGGAGTATCAAATGGCCTATTCGCAACGGTTATCTCGTAAAGCGATTGCCTGGTTGGTAGGGGCAATTTTAGTACTGCCCCTGACAGCTTCCGCAGGTGTACCTGTGCCTGTAATCCCAAAAGCAAAGGCAGGAACAACGTGTGTAGAACCTGCTAATATCATGCGCAGGGAACACATGAAGTTCATACTTCATCATCGTGAAGAAACCGTACGCCAGGGAATTCGCACTAAGAAATTTAGTTTGAAAGAGTGTATCGCTTGCCACAATGCCCCGGATAAATCCGGTGCTGTTGCCAGGATCGGTACCCCAGAGCACTTCTGTAGTACATGCCACAACTATGCAGCGGTGAAAATTGATTGTTTCGAGTGTCACGCAGATAAACCTGCAAATACTCATTACCGCCACTCGCTGGCGGAGGGTAAGACACCGCATCATCCTGGCATGAAGTCTGAAGACAAGGTTTTATCCACAAAGACCCTGGAAATAATTACTGCCAAAGGGGAGAAACAATGAGTCGTCAAGAGACCGATTCCTCACGTCGTCAGTTTCTTGGTCAAGCTGCTGCGGCTGGATTATTGATTGCACCCGGGGTGATGCTTTACAAAGTCGCCCAGGCGCGCACACCAGAAATGCCTGCTTCCGCCATCAATCGCTGGGGGATGCTAATCGATACCAATAAGTGTGCAACCGGTTGTAGTGATTGCGTGTCAGCATGCCAGACTGAAAATGGCTGGGGTGGTAAAAACAGTAATGAAAAACACTCTGCTATCACACAAAAGGCACAGTGGATTCGCAAAGTAAAACTGACCGACAAGCTATCCGGCTATGTACAGTCATTACCATTAATGTGCCAACATTGCGAATCACCACCCTGTGTCGATGTCTGCCCTACTGGTGCTTCCATGAAACGTGCGGATGGTCTTGTTCTGGTAGACAAACATATTTGTATTGGTTGTCGTTACTGTATGATGGCCTGCCCATACAAGGCACGTTCTTTTGTGCATGAAACCCTCACAGGACAAAAACCGTATGCCCCCCGCGGCAAAGGTACTGTCGAGGCTTGTACTATGTGTGTGCAGCGTGTTGATACTGGTCGCACACCCGCCTGCGTTGAAGCCTGTAGTGGCGAAGGCCACAAGGCCATGTATTTTGGTGACTTGAAAGATCCTGCTAGTGAAATTTCAAAACGCCTGAAGAAATACGGTGGTAGTGAAATCCGTTCAGATCTGGATCTGAACACGGGTGTTCGTTATCAAGGTCTGTAAACCTAACTATAAAAGATATTCAACATGAAAACGTTGACCTACAAAGTTATTGATGGCAATAGCAAGGGCTACCTGGCCTTGCTGGCAATTTTGGGACTGTTTGTACTCGCGGGTGCAGTTGCGTTCTTTTACATGGAACACAATGGGCACTGGGTGACCGGGATGAATGATCAGGTTGTCTGGGGCATTCCTCATGTCTTTGCAGTCTTTCTGATTGTTTCAGCCTCTGGTGCGCTCAATGTCGCTTCGATTTCGTCAGTCTTTAATCGCAAGGTCTACAAACCCCTTGCACCACTGTCCGCCGTACTCGCTATAACATTACTGTTAGGCGGATTAACCATTCTGGTGCTGGACCTGGGCCGACCTGATCGGCTCATTGTTGCCATGACGAAGTACAACTTCAAGTCGATCTTTGCCTGGAACATGCTCCTCTACAATGGTTTTCTGGCTATTGTCGGAGTTTATCTCTGGTTTATGCTCGAACGGAAAATGAATCAATATAGTCGTTATGCCGGATTTGCTGCCTTTTTCTGGCGTTTAATTCTGACAACCGGTACCGGTGCAATCTTTGGCTTCCTGGTGTCTCGACAGGCCTATGATGTTGCCATCATGGCCCCCATGTTCATTATCATGTCATTTGCTTACGGTCTGGCCATTTTTAATATAGTCACTATTGCCTCTTACAGCTGGACAAATCGTCAACTCGGCGATGTTATTTTTGAACGTCTGCGCAAACTCTTAGGCATTTTTATTGGCGCCGTGTTCTACTTTGTTACTGTCTATCATCTGACAAAACTGTATGCGACCAAGCACCATGGTGTTGAGAATTTTATACTTCTGCATGGCGGTGTTTACACGGATTTATTCTGGCTCGGCCAGGTTGTGATTGGCATGCTGATACCCGCTATCCTGGTATTCCACCCTGCACTTGCCAAGTCCCGCCGTGCCCTGGTAACTGCATCCGCACTGGTGATTGTTGGTGGGATTTCTCAAATGTATGTCACCATTATTGGTGGACAGGCTTACCCCATGGTAATGTTCCCGGGCAAGATCGTGGAAAGCTCATTTTTTGATGGTGGCATTAAATCCTACATACCAAGCCTGCCGGAGTTTGCCTTAGCCTTTGGCGGCTTCGCCCTCTCACTAATCATGGTTGCACTGGCAATCAAGATACTGCGCCTCTTACCTGAAAGTCTTTCTGATGCGGAAATTGCGCCACACCACAAGGCGTAGTACTCGTTGGTATCAGTATGCTATCGGCGGTCACGTACCGCCGATATTGTTTCCAGACCAGTCCGCTCTAAACTGCTATACTCAAACAGATTATGCACCCCCGCCTGCTCATTTCAGCTGCCCATAAATCCTCTGGAAAGACCACCATTACTCTGGGGCTTTGTGCCGCCCTCAAAGACCGTGGCCTAAGGGTAAATCCTTTCAAGAAAGGACCGGATTATATTGATCCCATGTGGTTACAGAGTGCCGCAGGTAGCCCCTGTTATAATCTCGATTTCTACACCATGAGTCACGAGGAAATAATTTCCACACTTATACAGCAAAGCCATGGTTGTGATATCAGCCTAATTGAGGCGAATAAGGGTTTATATGATGGCATGGACCTGGAAGGTAGTGACTGCAATGCGGCACTTGCCAAACTGATACAGAGTCCTGTGGTACTGGTTATCAACACGCGCGGCATTAGTCGCGGCATCGTTCCTCTATTACTCGGCTATCAGAGTTTTGATACGGGCGTCAATATCGCCGGTGTCATCCTCAATCAGGTCGGCGGACCACGCCACGAAGGCAAACTGCGAAGCGTGGTGGAACATTATACCGATATTCCCGTCGTTGGTGCTGTGCAACGTCATCATGACCTTGAACTTACAGAGCGTCATCTGGGGCTTGTCCCGGCCAATGAAGCAGAGCTTGCCAGCAATAAAATTAACGCCATAAAAAGACATGTGGCTGAACAGGTAGATCTGGATAAGATCATCACCATCGCCAATACAGCTCCAGCGCTGCCGCCGCTACGCAGTGATTTTATTTCTAATATTCAGCAACCAGCAAATTCCGTCCGGATTGGCATTGTGAAAGATGCCGCCTTTGGCTTCTACTATGCCGACGACCTGGATACTTTCAAACAATATGGTGTCGAACTGGCGGCTATCGATACACTTCATGACACCGCATTACCCGATATTGATGCCTTGTTTATTGGCGGAGGCTTCCCAGAAACACATCTTGCAGCCTTGCATGACAATCAATTACTTCGCCATGCCATTCATAGCGCCATCAATAATGAATTACCGGTCTATGCAGAATGTGGTGGTTTAATGTACCTGTGCCAAAGCATAGAGTGGAAACATCAAAACTATGAAATGGTCGGCATTATCCCTGCCCGCGCCATCATGCATGAAAAACCTCAGGGCCGCGGTTATATCCAACTACAACATAACAATGACCACCCCTGGACAGGAATAGATTCGTCAGCTAGTGTAACCATACCTGGACACGAATTTCATTATTCACGCATTACACCACTACCAGCAAATAGCCGCTTTGCCTTTGACGTTAAGCGTGGCACGGGCATTGATGGCCAACACGATGGCTATGTCTATAAAAACCTTCTGGCGTGCTATGCCCACCAACGGCATACGGCAGCCAATCCATGGATTAAGCACTTTATTCATTTTGTACAAACAAAGAGAAACTGACTTAAGGAGACAAGTATGATTACTATTACTCCAACCGCAGCTGAACAGATCCGGGAGTCTGCACGACAGGGCAGCATGCATGGCATGCCACTACGCATCGCCGCCAAGCGCGCCATCGATGGCAGCATTCAATATGGCATGGGTTTTGCGGACGAAGAATATGATGGCGACAAGAAATTCCACTCTGAAGGTATTGATATTGTCGTTTCTACAATGAGTGTCGACCTGTTAAGAGACACCGTGCTCGACTATGTAAAGCTGGATAATGGCGAAATGAATTATATTTTCAAAAATCCCAATGACCCAGACTTCACAATTAAAGAATAATATCTTATATATCGTATGCCTGAACCACCTGTACTGGCAAAGCACATATTTGCACGTTTACCTGGAATTAAAGTACAGCCAATTTTTTGATATAACATTACTTTTTGAATACTGGACCAATATCATAATAGCAGCATCAGGACTTAGCCACATCCATGCCAGATGACAAGCAACACAAGATATCCTTGTTCAAACGCCATCATCTATTATGGCCTAGTCATTTATGTCGCTTGCTTATTGGCCTCGCCCTGGTGATATTCGCATTAGGAGGAGTATTCCTGTGGAGCATATTCTATGGCCACAATATACTAAGCAACGCTATCGGTATGGGTCTGCTTGCCAGCGCATTCGTTTTGCTGCTCCTGCTATTTTTGCGCATCCAGTATAACTTCTTGCAACCCTTGGCTGAAATCAGAAACTGGGTCACACAAATGCGAGAAGGACAGCATGATGCCAAACTCTCGCTCAATAGCACCCGGGAATTTTCAGAACTCACCACTGATATCAACCGGCTGGGGAAGACCCTGAAAATTCTTTCAGAAGATATGCAAAATCAGGTTCAGCAACAGACCTATCATATTGAGCAAAAAACCCGATCACTAGAGATTATCTATGATGTCGCCGCAAGCATTAATGTTTCACGTGATCTTGAAGACCTATTAACCCGATTTCTTCATACTTTAAAGGATCTTGTACATGCCAGAGCGGCGGTTGTACGTCTGGTTACTGACGATGATCAAATGCACCTGGTTTCCAGTATTGGCTTTGATGATGATTTATTGCAACGTGAACAACTCGTTCCATCACAGGCCTGCCTGTGTGGTAGTGCCTACGAACAAGGCCGCGTACTGTTTCAACGTGATTTGACACAGTGCGATAAAATCATTGGTCGCGCTTTTTTTGGCAAAGAAGATGTGGGTATGGTCGTTGTTCCTTTACAGTATCGTGATCGAACCCTGGGCGTGTACAACCTCTATGTCTACCGTGAAGATTTTGCCGATACCACCGATGTCAAGGATCTATTAACCAGCATTGGTCGTCATCTTGGTATGGCCATTGACAAAGCCCGTTCTGACGACGAGGCCAATCGTCTATCCATTATGGAAGAACGCACCCGTATTGCCCACGAACTGCACGACTCCCTGGCACAGACGCTCGCCAGTCTTCGCTTCCAAGTGCGCGTCCTGGATGAAACCTTGCGCCAGGGAAATGAACCCGGCATCTGGCATGAGCTGGAAAAAATCGAGAATAATCTGGATGAGGCCTATAGTGAGCTTCGTGAATTAATCACACACTTTCGAGCACCTTTGGATATACGCGGTTTGGTACCCGCTGTTGAACACCTTGTAGGACGTTTTCGCAATCAAACAGGCATACATATCTTTTTGCAAAAGGAATGGCATCTACTCCAGTTACCTCCAAATATTGAAGTACAGGTGCTGCGTATTATACAGGAAGCACTGAATAATATTCGCAAACACAGCCAGGCCAATTTCGTACGTATAATGTTACGTAGTAATACACAGGGGGAGTGCCAAATCCTTATCGAGGATGATGGTATAGGTATTAAATCCTCATCCCCCGATCTGAAAGTAGACCACTATGGGCTACATATCATGAAAGACCGTGCCAAACGCATCAGCGCCGATCTAAAGATTGAGAGTGAAGCAGGTGAAGGAACCCATATATTTTTAAACTTCCATCACTCTTCAAAGCAAACGCTTTCCACAAGGGCAATTGAAGTTGCCCCGCCATCATTGCAGGTTAAACCATGAGTCTTCGCGTTTTATTAATTGATGATCACACCCTCTTCCGTGTCGGCCTTGAGGGACTACTGGAAAGCCGGGGCATTGAAATTGTAGCCTCTGTCGATAACGGCCAGGACAGTCTGCGTTTAGTCGAGGAACTCCAACCCGATGTCATTCTGCTGGATATGCGTATGCCCGGTATCAATGGCCTTGGCGTCCTGCAAATCCTCAGGCAAAGCCATGAAGACCTACCCATTGTCATGCTTACCACCAGCACTGAAGAGAGCGACTTGATCGAATCACTGCGTGCCGGTGCACAAGGCTACTTACTAAAAGATATGGAACCCGATGCACTGGTTATCGCACTGCGTGACATTGTGGCTGGAAAAACCGTGGTCGCCCCCGACCTGGCCCCCGTCCTCGCCCGTGCTGTACAGGGTAAAAGCGAGGAACCCAAACGGGATTTAAAAAGTCCCTTTCATGAGCTGACACCACGAGAGACTGAAATTTTAAGTCTGTTAGCCGAGGGGCAGAGCAACAAGACCATTGCCCGTAATCTGGGGATTTCAGATGGAACTGTAAAGCTTCATGTCAAGGCTATATTGCGCAAACTGGAAGTTCACTCCCGTGTCGAGGCAGCGGTCATGGCCGTTGAGTATGGTATGTCCAAGCATCTAACAAGATAATAATATTCAAAGAAGTCCATAAAATGAAAAAATTCAACGATCTGATTAATGACTGTGCGAAAGAGATAATCGAAATCTTCCCCTGGGATCTGGAAGATATCCTTAAGGAAAGGCGTCCTCTACTCCTCGATATCCGTGAACCTTATGAGTATGAGAGCATGCACATTGATGGCTCCATCAACGTCCCCAGAGGTGTGCTTGAAACTGCCTGCGAATTTGACTACGAGGAAACTGTTCCTGAGTTGGCCAGCGGCCGCGATAAGGAAATCATCGTTATTTGCCGCTCCGGAAAGCGCAGTGTTCTCGGTGCGTATGTGATGAAGCAAATGGGGTTTAGAAATGCTGTCTCACTCACAACCGGCTTACGTGGCTGGAGTGAATATGAACAACCCCTCGTCACCTCTAACGGCGAAACTGTTGACGAGGATACGGCCGACGACTACTTCGCCCCTCGCCTGCGCCCGGAACAACTTAGCAGAAAATAAACAAGCAACCGCTGCTTGACTTGTCAAGAAGATGCGCATGTCAAACCAAAAAGGCTATAAAAACGTTTCTCAATGAACTACCCTACAGCAAGCGGTGGGCATCGAGCCCCAGTGATCAAAGCCCGTTAATCCCGGATAATTTCATTCATCACCGCTGCCAGCTCAAAATCCAGGAGAGTCAAGCCAGTGACTTCATGCGTCGTCAACTTCACCGACACCTTATTATAAACATTACACCACTCTGGATAATGGTTAATTCTTTCTGCTACCACGGCACAGCGGGACATAAAGGAAAATGCTGCTTGAAATGAGTCAAATACAAATTCCTTACAGAGCTGATGATTAACACGCCGCCAATGATTATGCTTTAGCGGTAAGTTTAATTGTTTGAGGCTTGTTTCTATCTCACTATCATCAAGTCGATGTGGCGTTCTCATGGGTCGTTTGTTTATACCTGTTTTAATTGGAAAGTGCGGAATAGAACATCGACAGTCAGATCCATTTCCAGCACTTCACCGGCAGCCTCTTTACCTGCCCTGGGTGCACGATACAGGTGTGGGGTCATTGTCAACAAATCCGCTATCTGCTCTTTATTGAGCGTCATGGTATATTTCAGTGAGTTTTCGTTGCGAAAATCCATTGCCGTAACATACTCCTGCATAGAAGATTCTTTTATGTAAGGGTAGATAATTTTGCGAAGTTCCAGCAAATGTTCCGGTCCCGAATCAGCCAGAATGATATAACCACCCGGTTTTAAAATTCTTGCGAACACAGCCGGATCATAATAACCGAACATGCAAATCGCAATATCGATTGAACCCGCTTCAACCGGTGGATGTTTATTCGTCCCTACGACCCATGTGATATCCTTGGCACGTTTTGCAGCCGCGATGATAGCGGGTTTTGAAATATCCATCCCAAGGCAGGCAATTTTCTTATCAGGGGACATCGCCTTAAGATAACGTTGACAATGTTGCAGGTAAAAGCCTTCGCCACAACCGGCATCCAGAATATTAATCGAATCAGTATGCGTTAGTAACCCGTGAATAAGTTCATTTAAGGTATTAGAAATGGGGGTGTAGTGCCCGGACTCCAAAAAGCGATGACGTGAGGCAATCATCTCTTTACTGTCACCCGGCTCTCTCGAGTTTTTTTGTTGAACGGGCAACAGATTGATATAGCCCTGCCGGGCAATATCAAAACCATGTCCATTTTTACAACACAATTGATTGTTGTTCTTTGCCAGGCGTTTCCCCTCTAATGGGCAAATTAAAGGTAGTTGTGGGCTAATATACATCGCAATCCGCCCACATCGTATGATTTACAACAAGCACAAAATCGGCGCAACAAAAAGGCATTATTGCTTGCGTTCAGTCATAACGCTTGCGATCACTGCGCTTACCCGTTGCACCTGCCTGTTGCACAATCACACCATGAATATCTTCAATTGCAATTTCACGTTTCTCATGCATATAGTCTTCATGCAGGGGCTGCAAATAGTGTTTATCGCTCTCAATCACCAGTTGCCGGAAAATATAGCCATTTTCCACCATTGCCAACACGTACGCGCCATGCACTGCCACTCCTGTCGGGTCTATAATGATAATATTTCCCTTTTTAAACTCCGGCTCCATGCTGTTATCCGTTACCTGTAAGGCGAACGGCTCAGGTGCCGTGCACGCATCTGCTGAATCCATTGAATACCCCTGATTGGTTACATTGTCGAAGTCGGATCATACCTTGTTGGTAGTCACTATGTCATGCCTAAAGGCCTTGTGTTCTCAATGGTTAATACAAGCGGCCACAACCCTGTCCAGTGCAGCCTGCCATCCTGGAGGCTGAATACCAAAGACGCGCTCAATTTTCCGGCAATTAAGTACCGTGTAATGAGGTCGCTTTGCTGGAGTTGGGTATTCACTGCTGGAGACAGGCATAATGCTGGGCACCCTGCCCCCTAGCTTAGCGGCAGCACTAAAAATGGCATGCGCAAATAAATACCAGTTTGTCGCCGGTGTACCGCTAAAATGATACGTTCCCCATGGCGCATTCTGATTGTCTTTCAGCGCCAAAGCCTGACAAATCTTAATTATTGCCTCAGCAATATCATATGCGGCACTAGGGCAACCTTGTTGGTCATTCACCACAGACAACTCATCGCGTTGTTGCCCAAGGCGGAGCATAGTCTTGACAAAATTATTGCCGAAGCGTCCAAACACCCATGAACTGCGCAGGATAATATGTTGTGG
>Ga0209633_10005320_pt1 | contig 11334 bp, 10 predicted proteins | sample Cruoilmetagenom1_FD_187290 | JGI IMG/M metagenome (GOLD analysis project Ga0209633, IMG submission 187290) | Oil polluted marine microbial communities from Coal Oil Point, Santa Barbara, California, USA - Sample 1 (SPAdes) (version 2) | ecosystem: Environmental > Aquatic > Marine > Oil seeps ... | reverse complement strand
AGGCTCCCTCAAACATTGAGGTGTTCAACAAAAATGGAGAGAGTGCATTTCATTTGGGGAAGAATCAGGGCAACGAAACCCATTTTGGAATTGGGGTAACAAACACATGGTTTCAGGACATTGAGAGCAGTGAGGTCGAACTATTTACCAGGAAGCATATGCAGCATTCTACCAAACTGGGCGATCTGTTGGATAACTACGCCATGGTATCCACCCTGGGTATCCCGTCTGATGTGTCTATGGACAAACTGGACCTCTACTCCTCCCTCGATATGTATGCCAATACTACAAAACCATTGGTGTTATTAATCTCGGGAGAAGGAGCAATTAATGATGTCTTTGACTTGCTTTCATCACTTCACGGAGACATTTCAACCTTACCATTTTGTATTCCCTATGTCAACCCTATCACCCCCCTGCTGCTGAATGAAACTACCACAGATAAAATGATTGCTTCCATCAATCATGGTCTACCCCTTATGTATTCCAACTACAGCATGTATGGAGGCACCTCTCCTGTTACTGAGGGTGGATCACTCGCACTGTTAAATGCCGAATTACTTGCCGGCCTGATATTTAGTCAGCTCGTTAAGGAAGGCAGTAAGATTATTTTAGGAAGTCTGCCAGCGGCATTTAATATGGCAAGTATGGGAAGTCATTATACTCCCACATCCTATTTGCTAAACCTGGCCTGTGCCGAAATGATGAGCTTTTATGAAATTCCTCATTGTGGCACTTCTGGCAGCAATAATGGCAGGGGAGCCGATCTGCTGGCCTCCGGAAATTTATGGCTTAATCATCTGAGCTCTTGTATGGGTAAAGTTGGCTGTGCCCCCTTTGTGGGTGGTAATTTTGATTCCATGGCCTTTTCTCCGGCAACAGTGGTGCTTTCAAACCAGATCATAGGTGAGGCTAAGAAATATGCGAAGGGTTTTACCCTGGATGAACAGAGCATCAACCTGCAAGAAATAGATAAGGTTGGTCATGGTGGCAATTATTTTACCACCGAGCAAACACTGGCAACCTTACAGGAACCAGGAAATCCCACTGCCCTTTGGTCATCTTTGAGCCTTGATGCCTGGAAAGAACAGCATATGCCAACTGCTGAAAAAGAGTTAATCCAATACACGCAAGAGCTATATTCAAGATCAATCTCAGCATCTGAAGAAAACATTGACATCATTAAAAAAGGGGAAGAATATATTGAATCACACTAGCGCAGAAGAAAAGGGGAAAATCGGTTTTTGGTTAAGTACGTCTCTGGTTGTAGGGAACATGACGGGGTCGGGCATCTTCCTGTTGCCTGCTGCTCTGGCGGTCTATGGGGGGATCTCCATATTCGGTTGGATTTTTACCGTGGCCGGAACCATACTTCTGGCCCTTGTCTTTTCAAGGCTTAGCAGACTAATCACCAAAGCGGGCGGACCCTACACATATTCGAGGGAGGGTTTTGGAGATTTCCCCGGTTTTCTTGTGGCCTGGGGATACTGGCTCTCCATCTGGACCGGGAATGCAGCTATTGCAGTTGCAGGTGTAGGATACCTCTCTGTATTTATTCCTTCACTTAAGGAAAATTCGATGATTTCTGCAATTGTTGCTATTGGAGCCATCTGGTTTTTCACCTTTATTAACACCTTAAGTATTAAAAAGGTAGGCCTGGTTCAGCTTATCACCACCATCTTAAAAATTCTGCCACTGCTGTTATTTGGGACATTTGGCTTTCTATATTTTAACAAGGCCCATTTTATACCCTTCAATTTAAGTGAAGCGTCGAATTTCGATGCGCTTACTGCAACTGCTGCCCTGGCCCTATGGGCCTTCCTTGGCCTGGAGTCGGCAACCATTCCTTCTGATAAAGTAAAAAACCCCGGGCGGACAATTTCCAGGGCCACCATTGCCGGAATAGCAATAGCTGCCCTGCTTTATATCTCCAGTACCGTCGGAGTCATGGGAATCATTTCACCGGTAGATCTGCAACAATCAGCTGCACCCTTTGCTGATGCAGCACAAAAAATATGGGGCTCCTGGGCTGGTGGACTTGTTGCGGCAGGAGCAGCCATTGCATGCTTTGGTGCTTTAAACGGATGGATTCTGCTTCAGGGCCAGTTACCTATGGCTGCTGCCAGAGACAATTTGTTTCCTCCAAGTTTTAAAAAAGTATCACAAAAAGGTGCCCCGGTAATTGGTCTGATAATTGCCAGTGTACTTGCCTCCTTACTGGTGAGCGTCAATTATACCAAGGGTCTCGTGAAGATGTTCACCTTCATCATTATGCTTTCCACGCTCAGCTGCCTTTTGCCTTACCTCTTCTCTTCACTTTCTGAAATTGCCCTCTATTTAAGAAAGAAGAAGTCCTTCAACAAAAACAGGCTGATAACAGCCTCTCTCATTTCCATACCGGCATTTCTATATTCCGTATGGGCCATTACCGGCCTGGAATATGAAGTTCTTTTTTGGGGAGCTATCCTTTTAACAGCAGGGGTCCCCTTTTATGCCTGTATAAAACTCCGCAGGAGAAAAAGATAAAGAAATTCTACCATTTAAATGGTGCGGGTACTCCTCACATAGTGAATATCTCTCTCCTCGAGATAGTTTAGAAAATAGTCAAAACAGACTTTATGATTCCCAACAAGTTCTGGCGGGAAGACACCTTTTTCATTAAACAGTCCCTCCAAAAACAGATTGGCTGCTGCAGTTGCAGTATAACCGGTGGTACGTGCCATGGAAGATGTCTCCGTTTTAGTGGAGTATTCATCGTACATACTATAAACAACTTCTTCCGTTTCACCTTTGGAATTTTCGCCTTTAAGAGTGACACGCAACACTGTAATCTCCTCCTCTGTTTCTCCCAGTTTCCATTCCTTAAATAGCATTCGGCTGGTAAAATCCAATGGGGAGACCTTTGCTTCATTTACTTCTATTTCTTCCGTGTCGAAAAACCCACTCTCTTTAAGGACCTTCACATACTCCACATGTCCTGGGTAGCGCAGGGTCTTTTCCTTCATATTAGGAATATGAGGCATGGTGTAAATGATGGACCTTAGTCCGTCCGAATTGAAAGACTCCAGGGTTCCCACCTTTTCAAATTCTACATACTCACAATCCGTTAATGGCTCCCTGACTATTTCTTTTCCGTTTTCCACATACCTGGCCGGACGAGTATATTCTTCAATCACATCAATGGGTGAGAAGGGTGCTTTGTAGCAAAATGGCCACTTCTTGATTTTAGGCAATCCACCAACAAGACACTCAAAATCTGTGAGTCTCATGGTCTCGTTATAATAACCCAGGATAACATTGTCCATTCCCGGAGCCACACCACAATCCACAATGGCAGTCACCTGATGTTTCTTGGCCAGAGCATCCAGTTCAAGGGAGTTCTCAGGAAAAAAAGCAATATCTATAACATTCATATCCGCCTCAATAATGGCTTTCAGGGTCTCGAAACCCAAAAATCCGGGCACTGCATTTATAACCAGATCGTGTTTCTTTATGGTGTTTTGCAGTTCCTCCTTTTTTGTAGCATCCAGCTGCAGGATAGTCAGATCGCTGCATTTTTGCTGAACTTTGCTCAATACCGATTTGCTTTTATCAGTAAGGGTCACCTGATGCTTTTTTGCCATATCGATAGCCATGGCGCTACCTACCATTCCTGCACCTAATACAATTACTTTACTCATAACAATAAATTAATTTGTTGGAAATACTTTAGATTAAGAATCGCGAATAAGGGAAAATGGAATCACAGTCCGGGAATGAGAATCCAGGGCATTTCGTTTGTGCTAATCGTTCTCTTTATTGCCATACAGTAAATATACAGTTTTACTTATTCTTCAAAGTCGAATTTGAGCTCCGGCTGAAGCCCTGCGTTCTCCAGCTGCAATAGTTTTTTCTTCGTTCTCAAACCTCCCGCATATCCGGTTAAGCTTCCGTCGCTTCCCAGAATTCTGTGACAGGGAACAATGATTGCAAGTGCATTGTCGCCATTGGCCCCTGCCACCGCTCGAATGGCTTTTTCATCTCCCAACTTCCTGGACAAGCCGGCATAGCTGAGGGTTTTTCCATAAGGGATTTCAATCAGAGAATTCCACACCCTCTTCTGAAAATCAGAACCCACCAGCAAAAGAGGCAGATCAAACTCTTTTCTTTCCCCATTGAAATATTGACTTAGTTGCGCTATAGTTTCTTCTATTAGCAGCGACCCGGATTCAATATACTTAGCCATCAATCCTGATTCAATCCGCCGGTCAATTCCCTCTCTTCTTTTACGGTACCTCCAATCGCATAAGCAGAGCTGATCATTGTATGATCCCAGTATCAATTCTCCATAAGGGGAAGAAAAATACTCCGTATGTATCCAGTTGCTCACTCCCCTTACAAAGTGCCAATTATTGCAAAAGCGGCGATAAAGGCCCAGAATACCCATTGAAATATCTTGAAAACTCCCCCGGGGATGCCTGAGGTCAATGCAATTAAAAACTGCGCCAGAGCAAAAAACGCATAAACTATTCCAATAAACCGGATCATGTTATGAACATAGTCGTACATGGGGCATGAATGATGACTTCCAGCAAGTAAAATTATCATGGACAGAACCATGAAAACAGACATGTAATGGAAAAGGCTTTGCATCACCTTTTTGGGTACTATGTCGACATCAGAATCCAATACTGGTTTCAAATATTCATTTCTACCCATTGAAAAATGCCCGATAATAGCCACCATGGCAATAAGTGCCGAAATAAAGATAAAGTAGTTCATAGCTGTTTGTTTTGGTTTATAACTCAATTTGTACGGGGCAATGATCCGAACCCATTATTTCATTCAGAATGGATGCGTTTTTCACAAAGGACAGATAAGAGGTGCTGACCAGAAAGTAATCGATTCTCCAGCCCACGTTCTTGCCTCGGGCTCCTGCGCGGTAGCTCCACCAGGAATAGGCCCCTTTAGCATCAGGGTGAAAATGCCTGAAGGTATCAATAAAACCGCCCCCGATATAACGATCCATTCCATCAATTTCCTCCTGCATGAAGCCTGCCGATTTGTTGTAGTTGGGCTTGGGACGGGCCAGATCGATATCACGATGTGCCACGTTAAAATCCCCACAGCTTAGAACCGGTTTTGTTTCCTCCAGCTTCTTCAGATACTTATAAAAAGCCAGGTCCCATTCTTGCCTGTAGTCCAGTCGCTTCAGCTCATTTCCGGAATTCGGTACATATACATTGACCAGAAAAAAGTCCTGAAACTCCAGGCAAAGGACGCGTCCTTCCTGATCGAATTCGGTAAGACCAATATCCCTGGAGATACTAAGGGGTTTAACCCTGGTCAGGATGGCTGTTCCAGAATAACCTTTTTTTTCGGCCGAATTGGAGTAGGTTTCATAATTCTTTAACCCGGAGAGTACCTCAGCGACCTGATCATCCTGGGCCTTGGTTTCCTGTAGGCAAAGAATATCGGGATCCATCTGTTCAAGGTCTTTAAAAAAATCTTTCTTGGCTACAGCCCGAATTCCATTCACGTTCCAGGAGATAAATTTCATATTTGCGTTTTTTTGCAAGATAGAGATTCTTCAATTTATTTCTTCCACGGGTGATTTCCGGCCCCTATGGCATATTGGTATTCCCGATAATCGAAATTCCCTTATACAATGACATCCCTCCAAACACAAGTAGTATGCCCAGAAGTATCAATACCCGGTTCTTCAATATCCATACTTTGATTTTCCCAAATATGAACTCCGCCTTCTCCCGAAACAAGAGAAATATTGTATGCGGAATCATGACTCCGATGGAGGCAACTATACAAAAGACAATCAGGGCAACAAGTTCTTGCTTATTACTAAGGCCGGCTCTCCCAATAGAAGCTGCTCCAACAACAACCATAGAGGAATTCTTTAGATTCAGAGTCGACATAAATAACCCTATCATAGAAGCATGAAAAAAACCAAAAGCATCTAATCTTTCGATCCATTTTGGAATCGTCTGCTGGTCTTTCCTTTTTGGTATCCTTTTAAAGAGAAAAAGACTAAAAATCAGGAATACAGCTCCCATACCAAGACGAATCCAGCCCATTGTTCGTGATGGTTCACCCGAATCATTCATCAATCCGGGACTATTCAGGATTACAATACCGATCAGCATCAATCCAAAAAACCAGCCCATCAAAAAGGCATATGCATTGGAAACTGCCTTCGGAGTCAATAAGAGCATCATCAGGGAGATAATTGCCCATGGAGCGGCAGCAATACCTAAAGCCAGAGGTAAAGAAATGCCCAATACTTCAAAAACAGGCCCCATCTATTTCATAGAGTTTAAGTAATCCATCTTGTATTGCTGAAATCTTTTATCTCAGCCATCCCAATTCTCCACATCGGCTATACTTCTGCCATACCCGGCGAAGCCTACCAGACCCCACCATAGACAATGTCAATCGCTGGGAATGCTTGTCGCTACCCAGGAGTTTATAATAGCTACGAAGATATAGCCGGACATTAACGCCCTTACCTGGGGAGAGTATATTGTTAAAAGATTCAAACTTTGTCAGGAGCGTAACTCCAGAGTTGACAGGGTCAAACTCATATGGGTCAAGCCAGGAAATATCACTCTCCTCAAACAAAGTGACTTTTGTTTTACTAAAAACATAATTACCGCCGATCATAAATTTGCTCTGGCCAATCCTGAACAGAACCTGCTGCAGCAGAAAGCTGCTTATAAGGTTGAAACTAATCAGATTGACTGACAGAAAATCACCTCCATTCCCATAGTAATTCAGGTTTATATCTCCATATCCCAGAATCCCCCTGTACCAGATAGAGTTCTTCTTCCAGAATCCAAGATAGCCTCCTCCGGCAAACCAGGTGCCATTCTGCGTATAACCACCACCCGCATCTGCAATATCCGGCATCTGGAATCCAACACCTTTTTCTGGCTTTTTAGGAATGAAATAGACTCCTACCGCTGCGGCCTCATATCCCACAGCCGGCTCTGTAATAGGTGATATGATCGGCAGAAAGCCATGTAATTCAAGTAGAAATTTGCTGAGATCAATGGCATTATCGGTGGTGTCCCTGAAAGTTCCTTTTTTTGATTGGGCTTCAAGCGTATCAATACTTGTAAAGAAGACCGCAATCAGGACTGCCCATTTAATGAATTTCAACACCTAAGATTTTTGTAAGTTGGGGTGAATACAAATCTTTCGTTAATTACAAGGTACGGAAAATACTTATCTAAGAAAATCGCCTTATAGAATTTACTATACCCTTGAAAAAATTGGATTTACTCGTTAATTAATCCCCTGGAAATGACTTACCTGCTAGTCTGTGCAGGTATTTCCGCAAAGAATGCGCTGGCAATAGACCATATAGAACTTTTAAAATATTGATCACAGACAGGGCACTCCTGGGATTGATTGTTTACAACAGATTAGACTTGCAATGAAGATTTGCGACCTCGGCTGTATTAAAAGTCTATTTTCAGGATGCCGGGGATCAACATTATTCCGAAGAATACTAATTACTATAAAGGTCCCTAACTGCACGATTCATAATTCGAAGAGAGGCTCTCCTGGACAGAATCCGAGTCAATAGAAAATAGATAAGGTTATTAAATTGCCCCGTGATAACAAAGGGCCTGTGGCCCAGCGCTTGCAGACCAGCCTCAACTACCTTTTCAGGAGACATCACTGACCGCGATTTCACTTTCCCTGGAGGAAGTGAGGCCAGGTAACCGGGGGTGGAAGTTGCTCCGGCAATACAGGCCAGTACATCGAATCCAACAGCTCTCTTTGATGATCCACAAGGATCAAATTCATGCCCTTTTCGGCCAGAGCCTGGGAAAAAGCCTTGCCAAGTCCCTCAGCTGCACCTGCAACCAGGCACCATGGGCCATACCGATCATTAATATCATTGCTCATTGGACAGACAAGACATGAGTAATTATTAATACTCAATACCTCCTTGCTAATTAAACTCCATTTTCAATGCATGTGCAAATTCTGAGGGTTTCTCATCAGGAAAGTCAACCTCTAATCCCTCAGGAGTTTGTTCCCACTTAAGCTCTTCCATAGAACCAAGCATGCTAACTCCGGAGACAGAAAACTCTTCTCCAATGGATTTAATTAGTACACCTTCATCAGCCCACTCCAGGCAAATTGCATAGACAGCATCATCCTTCTTTGTGAAACGAATATCCTGTACTGTATATTCCGTTTCCTCATTATCAGAAAATGCCCCTGAGGTGCCTTCTTCTTCTCCCTCTACAGCTTTAATCCAGGGACGGGTGCCATATATTGCCTCCCCGTTTACTTTCAGCCATCCACCAATATCCCTCAAAACTTCCTGCTGCCCTTCAGTGATCGTACCATCTGGTCTGGGACCAATATTCAGGAGCATATTCCCGTTTTTACTCACAATATCAATCAGGTCATCGATAATTTGATTGGGAGACTTCTGTTCTTCATTCTCAATATAACCCCAGGATTTTTTTCCCACTGAAGTGTCGGTCTGCCAGGGGTATTTCCGGGGTTTATCTGATTTACCCCTTTCAATATCAAAAACCTGGATATTATCACCATATCCAAATTTGGTATTGACCACCACACCTTTGTCCCAGTCCATGGCGCTATTGTAATAGTAAGCCATAAAATGGTAAAAGGTCTCCTTAAATGGATGCTTCCCAACGGTCCAGTCAAACCAGAACAATTCGGGTTGATAGAAATCCACAAGCTCATAGGTGTGCTCAAGCCATTCTCTCTTCGACTTCTCATTAAAACCAGCTCCCTCGGGGCTTTCTTCTTCCTGACCACCGGGCTCGGCTAGGCACTCTCCATAGAGAGAAGAATACTGGGAATCCTGTACATCAGATGGGGTTTTCATTCCACCATTAAAGAACCAGGCATTCTCTGCACGGTGACTGGAAAGTCCGAAATGCAGGCCGTATTTTTCAGCTGCCGTTTTGAGCTCCCCGACAATATCCTTTCCGGGTCCCATATCCACCGAATTCCATTTATTCCGTGCAGAATTGTATAGCGAAAAACCATCATGATGCTCGGCTACAGGTACCACATACTTTGCTCCGGCCTCTTTAAACAGGCTCAGCCATTCATCAGCATTAAATTTCTCCGCCTTAAACATGGGTATGAAATCCTTATAGCCAAACTCGGTCAATGGTCCATATGTGGCTATATGATACTGATTTACCTTAGAGCCTTCCAGGTACATTTGCCTGGGATACCATTCATTGCCGAAAGCGGGGACAGAATAAACACCCCAGTGAATGAATATCCCGAACTTTGCATCCTTAAACCATTCCGGAATGCTGTAATTCTCGGCAATGGATGCGGAGTCAGGCTGGATAATATCTGTTCCATTGGAAGAAACGAAAGATTCAATATCAGGTGTATAAGACTTTTGCCCCGTACAGGACAGCATCAATACCAGTACCACTAAAACAAAAGGGGTGATTTTTTTCATTGCTGGATCAATTTAGTTTAGAATCTTAAATGTATAAAATCATCCTCAATTGGGCAGATTTAAACCTTCTTAAGCTCTTGATTGTTCTATTTGATACTTAATCGTAATTGAATAGCATTTTGTCGAAATCTGAGATCACAGAAAGGGATATTACTTTCTTCGAGGAGAATGGCTACCTGGTTGTTGAGAATTTCATTGATAGTGAAACCCTTTCCTCGTATCAAAAGGTCTATAATGAATTTATTTCTGGAACTATCAATGTCGGAGCTTACCGCAGGGATTTGAAGGGAAAGGGAGAGAATTCTGCAAAAGAACAGATAGCCCAGATCATGGTTCCTTCAAAACACCATCCTGAATTACTCGATTCAGCCTATTATAATAAGATTGCTGCCATAGCAAAAACTTTACTGGGAGACGATCTTGAGCTAGACTTTGACATGTTTATCAGTAAACCACCACACAGTGATGCACCCACCCCCTGGCACCAGGATTGTGCATATTGGATCAATATGCCGGACAAAAGGGCTGTGAGTGCCTGGATGCCTCTTGATGAGGCCACTGTGGACAATGGATGTATGTGGTACGTTCCCGGCTCACATCTTCAACCCATGAGACAACATGCCTCAACTGCAAAAAATGGAGCCCTGGTATGCGATGGGAACGAAAGTGAAGGTGTAGCTGTCCCTCTTAAAGCCGGCTCGGTGGTCCTCCATCACGGAGCAACAGTTCATTACAGCAGGGGTAATTCTACCAAAGGTCAGCGAAGGGCAATGATCGTTAATCTACGGCCAAAAAAAATGATTGACTTTGAAAGAGCCCGGGGCTTCGATCATACAGGCGAAAACAAGGTGCGGAACAATGCCTAGTGATACACTTTTTTCATTACTGCTGTCTTGCCTTCATCTTCAGCCACCGAGTAACTGGTAAACATCATCACTCCACTGGATCTTCCAGATAATCCAAACTTCAGTACCCGTTCAAATTCTTCGCTGGAAATAATACCAGGATCATCATGAGCCTGGACAATTGGCCATACTTTGGGGTAAGAGTTCTTTTTAATATCAAGCTGATTGCATATCCAATTTATATACTCAAGAACCCATTCCGGCTTTCTTTCCATTCTCCCATGGTATACCATCGGAGAAAATACATCTATAGATTCCTTCAATAAATCAAAGTCCAATCCAAGAATACGTCGTCTGGCACCATCAAATTCATCATCATCCCAGGGACAATGATAAAGTCCCAGGAGGGCCTCAGGTTTGATTTCTTTAAGAATGCTTTTCATTTCCACGGTCCAGTTGTAGACCACATTGCATCGCCAGTCACGCCATAACTCATCATGCATATTCAGTATCCATTGGGCCTTTTCAGGAATGGTTCCCTCAGGTAGCTTAACTCCGGATTCTTCTGAAAAAGCAGTAAGACAATGATTACAAAAACAGGTTTCGGGTAGAATGGGTTCTGGATCTTCAAACTGAGCATGCCAATGAACATAATCCAGCCAAACACCATCCAAATCATACTCCAGGAGTAATTCCCTTAGCAGATCATATCGGTACTTACGGAAACCTGGTTCGGTGGGGCATACACCCATAAACCAGCTTGCAGCCTGTACCTTCTCCCCCTTTTCGTTGACGGCCCAGGCCTCAGGGTGCTTCTCCACATAATCTTTACCGTTCAGAGTTGCAAACTCAGCAAATACCATTAATCCTTCAGCCCTGGCCTCATTAAGAATGTCGTGGTTGATTGATCCGCTATGAATAAAAATTGCATTGACCCCTAGCTCATTGAGATCTAAATCTTTATCCCAGAAAGGTTTGGGACTTCCATATATGCCTTTGATAGTAGCAATTTCCGTAGAT
>Ga0209633_10005319_pt1 | contig 11334 bp, 13 predicted proteins | sample Cruoilmetagenom1_FD_187290 | JGI IMG/M metagenome (GOLD analysis project Ga0209633, IMG submission 187290) | Oil polluted marine microbial communities from Coal Oil Point, Santa Barbara, California, USA - Sample 1 (SPAdes) (version 2) | ecosystem: Environmental > Aquatic > Marine > Oil seeps ... | reverse complement strand
ACAAACGAAAGTTGAACTCTTGCCTGTTGTTGTTGATGCGGAGGGAAAACATCTATAATCCTGTTTATTGCCGCAATAGCGCTGTTTGTATGCAGTGTAGCAAAGGTTAAATGTCCTGTCTCAGAAACTATCAACGCTGACTCCATTGTCTCAAGATCCCTCATTTCCCCTATCAAAACCACATCAGGATCCTGCCTTAAAATATATTTAAGCGCGGTGATAAAACCTTTGGTATCAGCGTTGATCTCCCTCTGATTAACAATGGATTTTTTATGTTTATGCAAGTATTCAATAGGATCCTCTATCGTTATAATATGTGCTTTTTTTTCTTTGTTGATTTTATTTATAATTGCAGCAAGTGTCGTTGATTTACCGCAACCTGTAGGACCTGTCACCAAAACAAGCCCCCTTGGTTTTTCACAAAAAGATTCAGTAACCGGAGGAAGCCCTAGCTCATCAAAACTCAATATTTCAAAAGGGATTCTACGAAATGCTCCACATACTGACCCCCTTTGCAGAAATATATTAGCCCTGAACCTGCTTATACCTTCTATTCCAAAAGATACATCCAATTCCCAATTTTCTTCGAATTTCTTCTTTTGAAAATCCGTAAGAACACTATAACATAATCTTTCAGTTTCTTCAGGTGTCAGGCGATCTCCCTCAATTCTCATCAATTCCCCAGCAAGCCTGTAAAGAGGGGCTGAACCTACAGTAAGGTGCAAATCTGAGGCGTTATAAGTTATCATCTTCTCAAGTAACTCTTTCATAACGTGCATATGAGTAACCTCTATATATTATTTGCAAACCATTACAAAATTGTAATCCTTAAAACCTCATCTAATGTGGTTACACCCTCTTTAACCTTATCTAATCCACTTCTACGCAAAGTCTTCATCCCTTCACTAATTGCTTGTCTTTTTATATCATTAGATGTGGCCCCTGACAGCACTAATTTAAGTATATTCTCCGTCATCTCCATCAGTTCATACACAGCGACTCTCCCTTTATACCCAGTAAAATCGCATAGATCACATCCTTTGCCCACTACAGGGATAAAGGACCCGATCTCATCTTCTTCGAACCCTATATTCAAAAGCATCTCATTTGTGATAGTTTTATCTAATTCCGAACAATTTTTACATACCTTTCTTATAAGTCTTTGAGCAGCGACTAAATTTACTGAAGAAGCAACCAGAAAAGGCTCAATCCCCATATTTATTAATCTGTTAATGGAACTAGGGGCATCATTGGTATGAAGAGTAGAAAGTACAAGATGACCTGTAAGAGCGGATTTTACTGCAATTTCCGCAGTTTCAAAATCCCTCATTTCCCCAACCATTATTATATCCGGATCCTGTCTTAAAAAAGATCTTAAAGCAACAGCAAAACTTAGTCCTATATCTTCCTTCATATGTACCTGATTAACGCCATTAATCATGTATTCAACGGGATCTTCTGCAGTCATAATATTAACACCCTCTTTGTTGAGCCTCAACATAGCTGCATAGAGTGTGGTAGATTTACCGCTTCCGGTGGGTCCTGTCATGAGTATCATGCCATAAGGTTTTTCAATGGCTCTCACAAATTTAGCCATGTTATATTCATCGAATCCAAGATCTTCAAGCGTCAATACTTCTGTCGATTTTTCCAGCAATCTTAACACTATCTTTTCACCAAATATGGCTGGCATAACCGAAACTCTTATATCAATATCTTTGTTGCTAACCCTAAGTAAGATTCTTCCATCCTGAGGCAATCTCCTTTCTGCTATATCTAACTTAGCAAGTATCTTTATCCTTGAAATAACTGCGTTCTTAATCTTAAGCGGGGGTGTCGCCAATTCTCTTAATACCCCGTCAACCCTTATTCTTACTCTAAATAAATCTTCATAAGACTCAAAATGTATATCAGAGGCATTTTTGTTTACAGCCTCTGTTAAAACAAAATTAACCAGTTTAATAATAGGTGCTTCATCACCAGCAACTTTTAATGAATCCAAATCCAGGTGAGTCTCTACATTATCTTCAACTTTATAATCAGAAAACTGCTCTTCATTAATTGCTTTCTCAATTTTAGAAGAACTTTTTTTTGTTACTATAAAATGCTTCAGATATCTTTCCAGTTCTACGTATGGAGATACAGGCCTACCCGTGACAAATCTCAACTCTTCCAGAGCAAAAATATTTGTTGGATCTGATATGGCTACTTTTAATTTTTTACCATCCATTCCAAAGGGGAGTACAGTATATTTTTTACACAACTCGTCAGGAACTAATCTCAATACCTCTCTATCTATTTTGGTTTTTATCAGATCTATATACTGGACGCCCAACTGTTCAGCGAGCACTTTGCCTACCTCATTTTTTTCTGCATAACCAAGATTTACTATTACTGAACCAATCTTTTCACCCCTCTGCATCTGCACTTTAAGAGCTTCTGCAAGCTGTTCATCGGTTATTAAATTTTTCTTTAATAGCAGACTGCCTAATTGTTCATTACGCATAATTTTCCATTAATTTATCTGATATAATTTTTACATCTATTTCAAGGTCCTGTCCCGTCCAGATATTAAAAGCGGTTAAACCCTGGTAAACAAGCATCTCAATGCCATCCAGTAATATATCACACCTTCCTCTGAATTGTTGTAAAAAAGGTGTTAGATCTCTTTTATATTGCAGGTCTATTGCCGCATAAGTACAACTGATGTTTTTTAAGTCTATGAAGCTTTCACCACCTAAACCCAAAGAGGTGGCATTTATAACAATATCAAAGGAGTTTTTCATATTTAAAAAAGCCATATCCTTGATAAGGATGTTATTAAAAATATCTAATTGTAAACTCATTAAAAGTAGTTTAGCCCTTGATAATGTCTTATTGACAATAGTAAGAGATCTAAAGTGATATTTTGACAAACAATGAAGTACACTCTTGGCTGAACCCCCTGCGCCAATCAACAAAATATCCTTAGCATCTGGACAAATATTATTATGTTGCAACATACTTTCAAAACCATAAACATCTGTATTATATCCCGATAACTTACCCTCTTTTATACAGACTGTATTTATTGATTTTGTACCATTTGCCACACTATCCACCACATCCACATTATCAAAGAGTAATTCTTTATATGGTACTGTAACATTAAAACCAGTAAAATTATATCGTTTAAAAATTTCTAAAATATCTATTATGGAACTTTCTTCTTTTACATCAAAACACGTATAACCCCCATTAAGATTAGAACAATAAAAGAAGTAATTATGTAACCTTGGAGATAAGGAATGTTCCAAAGGTGTACCTATTATACCCAAATTAATATACACTTTATCATACTCATATCAGTTATTTTCCATAATTTTTTCTGGAATAAGTAGTCCTCCAGAAATTACAAATCTTATCCCCTCCTCTACTGTAAGATCAAGTACAACAGCCTCATCTTCAGGGATAATCAAGATATATCCCGATGTTGGATTTGGAGTAGTGGGGATGAAAACATTATAAGCCGTTTTACCAATTAAATTATTGAAGTATGCCGGGGTGTTCTTTGTTACAAAACCTATGCTATACACTCCTTTCCTCGGATATTCAACAAGCAGTACCTTTTTGAAATTAGAACCATTGGATGTTTTAAAAGCATCTATAATCTGCTGAACAGAAGTATATACAATACTTACTATAGGTATCTTCTGTAAAATAAATTCAAAAAAGCGTAAAAATCTTTTACCAAAATAGTTTTTTGCTAAAAGACCTACAAAAAATAATAGAAAACAAAGAAGCGCAAAGGATATAATTCTTTCAACTGTATATGCAATTTTTATATTAAAAAAACCTTCTCCAACATTTATATATGGTAATAAAAAATTGGTAAAATTGGTAAAAAACCATACAAAAGTAAAATAGGTTATAACTATAGGAAGTATGGTTAAAACCCCTGCCAGGAGCGTATTCCTTATAAAATTCTTCATTTTTTTCATAATCTATTTTGTCCCAAACAATCTATCACCTGCGTCACCAAGTCCAGGAACAATATAGCCATTTTCATCTAATTTCTCATCAAGGGAAGCAGCGTATACCATTACATCTGGGTGAGCTTCACATAATTTTTTCACCCCTTCCGGCGCGGAAACAATACACATAAACTTGATTTTTTTAGCTCCTTCTTTTTTTAGCATATCAATAGCTGCAACCGCTGAACCACCAGTAGCCAGCATAGGGTCCAGCAATATCAAAAGTCTGTCTCCAGAATCTGAAGGTGTCTTAAAGTAATAGGAAATAGGAGAGAGAGTATCATGATCTCTATAAAGACCAAGATGCCCGATTCTTGCTGAAGGAACTAATTGCAGAACTCCATCTACCATCCCTAAACCTGCCCTTAAAATAGGTACAAAAACAATTTTCTTGCCAGAGATAACAAAGGATTCTGTTGTACACATGGGAGTTTTTATCTTTACTGAGGTTAGAGGGAGGTCTTTTGTTATCCCATAAAGCATCAACATAGAAACCTCATCCACAAGTTCTTTAAACTCTTTTTTAGATGTTTCTATACTTCTCATATAAGTAAGTTTATGCTGTATTAACGGATGGTCTATCACAGTAAAATTAGTATACTTATTAATATCCATAACCAAAAAATTTTTAATGTTTTTCTAGCACAATGAACTCGACTGTTCTAAAGTACTCAAGACATCTCATCAGTGCTGATATGCTTAAAAAGTTGCCTTTCAAGAATTCTATCATAGGAACTCCAACCTTTGGACACTCCGTCTCTCTCAAAGACAGTTTTAAAATTGTTAATCTTAGAATCCATATCATCAACATAATGCAGTATTAGAGCTTCATTTGTTTTAGGCATTTCCGGAGAGCCATATTCTAAAAGCCCGTGGTGACTGGCGATCATGTGTCCTATAAGATTTTTCAATTCTATGGGAAAGTTTGGTATTTTATGCATATATCCATTGACAAGATCTACACCAAGGATCAAATGCCCCAATAATTTTCCTGAATCTGTGTAATCAAAACCTTTCGATATATCAAGTTCAAAAATTTTACCAATATCATGAAAAAGAGAACCCACTACTAATATATCTTTATTAATCAATTCTTTATAATATTTACATATATCAATAGACAATCTTACTACTGACAATGTATGTTCAAGTAAACCACTAACATAAGCATGATGTATACTTTTGGCAGCTGGGGAAACTTTAAATAGATCCACAGCTTTACTATCTTCCAAAAATAAGGCAACTAATTTTCCCATATACTGATCTGAAATATTTTTATGAATCAGACTTACCAGCTCATTAAACATGCTTTCCTTGTCAAATACACTTTTGGGTAAAAAATCATAATAATTTATATCGTCCAACTTATCCATTTTATTGATTTTCAGCTGAAACTGACCATTATAGTTTTGAATTATACCGGCAATGGCCACTATATCTCCCTTATCAGGTTCAAAATGCAATTTATTACTATCGAACATAATAGCCTTAGTCGGCTTGTTTGCTACGTCAGATAAAACAAATCTCAGATATGGTCTATCATCCCTTGTTACATTTTTATTAAGTTCCATTATCATAAATTTCTTGTCGTGAACATTTAGTTCCATTTTGTTAGCATCCTCTCCACCATGAGCGAAATCTACAGTCTACAGTCATAGTTTTATATTCACAAATATTACTTGTCAACTAATTCACTTTTTTCCAATTCCAAGATATTTAGTTTAACACCCTCATTTTTTAAAGCATCAAGTATACCTATAACCCAGCGATACATGCTATTACTAGAATATATTATCACTTCCCCTTTCTCTTTATCTACTGTTCTTACTATACCTACGCCATCATAAGAATCAATAATACTGTTTAAATATACAATATCACTCCTACAAATACATAATCTAATTCTGATTGTCCACATAACTATATAAAATTTACAATAAAAACTTCTCCTATCTTATTTTTATTAAAAATAGCGCCAAAATCAACTATGTTGGAATCCCCAAAATAAACTTTTGCGAAGCCCATCTTTATTATAGCATTTATAAAAAAATCGTCCCCTGCATATTTAAAATCCACAAGAAATAACCCTTTTTTAAGAAATAATTGTTTTTTTCTTAAATATATAATATTATCAACACAATCCAAGCCGTTCACCGCACTATACAAAATACCCATAGAAAAAAGATCAATTTTACAAGATACCCCTCGAGGTTTTTTTTTATCAAGATCATAATCCAGGAAAAAAGGGAAGATATGTGATGTCCCTATAGGAAGATCAATATCTGTTATCACAATAATTCTGCATCACGTCGTTTTCTGAAATTGTCCAGCAGAGCATTAACAAAAGATGCAATATTTTCATCTACATACGTCCTTGCAATTGTAACATAATCATCCAACACAGCATATGCAGGTGTATTGAAATTCAAGAACTCAGTTATTGCAACCCTTAACACATTTTTTTCAACTTCACCCAATCTGTTGAAAGGCCACCCCTTTTGTATATACCTTTTTATTATTTCATCCACCTTATCAAGGTTTTCTAATGTAGCTGCAAAAAGTTCGTCAGAAAACAATATAATCTCTTTATCACTTTCATTAGAAATCAACCAAAAATACTTTTTTACATGCTCTCTGTCATTGTCATCTGTGACGCTATATTGGTACATCATCTGCACCGCGTATACACGACTGTGAGTTCTCCTTCTCAAAAAACACCTAAATATTAAAATTGTTTATTAAATTAACCATCTCTAATGCTCCCATTGCAGCTTCATTCCCTCTATTACCAGCTTTAGAACCTGATCTTTCCACTGCCTGTTCTATGGAATCGGTAGTAAGAACCCCAAAAATAATAGGGATCCCCGTATCATATGACGCTTTTGCAACCCCTTTCGACACTTCACCTGCTACATAGTCAAAGTGGGGTGTAGACCCACGTATTACAGCACCAAGGGCAATCACCGCGTCAAAATTATCTGAAGACGCCAGCTTTTTACTAATCAGTGGTATCTCAAAAGCCCCAGGCACTCTAAATATTTCAATATTTTCATCTGCCACATGATGTCTTGTCAACATATCAACAGCTCCTTTTACAAGGCTATTAGACAAAAAATCATTGAATCTTGAAACAACAATGGCAAATCTGTAATTTTTCCCGCTATAATCGCCCTCATTAATTTTTAAGGCCATGTTTCCTCCTAAGCTATTACTATAATTCTAATTTATGTCCCATTTTTTCCTTTTTAGTTTTAAGATAAAACCTATTTTCAGAGGTAACTTTAGTGTTTATAGGCACTCTCTGAACAATTTCAAGATTAAACCCTGACAAGCACTTTATCTTTTTCGGATTATTAGTCAATAATCTCATTCTTTTAACTCCAAGAGATTTTAAGATCTGAGCACCAAAACCATAATCCCTTAAATCATCCTTAAAACCTAAGTGCAAATTAGCTTCAACAGTATCATACCCATGTTCCTGTAATTTATAAGCTTTAATCTTATTTAAAAGACCGATACCACGCCCTTCCTGAAACATATATACCAATATACCCCTGCCTTCTTTTTCCATCATTTCAAGCGAGTTGTGCAGTTGTTCCCCACAATCACATCTTAAAGAACCAAAAACATCCCCTGTTAAACATTGCGAATGTACTCTCACCAAAATAGGATCTTCTCCAGCATTAATATTCCCCTTTACCAAAGCAACAGCTTCTTGCCCATCAATACTATTTTTAAACCCTTTAATGATAAACTCTCCAAACTTGGAAGGTAGTTGTGCTTCAGCAAAATCTTCTACTATTGTTTCAGAATTAAGCCTATATCTGATAATATCAGCCACTGTTAATATCTTTATATTATATTTTTCTGCAAAGATCTCAAGTTGTGGCATTCTAGCCATAGTACCATCATCGTTCATTATTTCGCAAATAACAGCTGAAGGATATAGACCTGCTAATTTCATTAGATCCACTGAACCCTCTGTTTGCCCTGTTCTTACCAGGACACCACCATCTTTTGCTCTTAAAGGAAAAATATGGCCAGGTTTCACTATATCACTTGCGGAAGATTTGAGATCTATGGCAACCTCTACTGTTTTAGCTCTATCATAAGCAGAAATACCAGTGGTAATACCTTTTTTGGCTTCAATAGAAACTGTAAAAGCAGTTCCATATCTTGAATTATTAGCATTATCACCAATCATCAAAGGTAAATTCAATTCATCACATCTTTTACCAGTCAACGTCAAGCATATAAGGCCTCTTCCATATTTGGACATAAAATTAATGGCTTCTGGTGTTGAAAACTTAGACGCAATAACAAGATCCCCCTCATTCTCTCTTTCCTCATCATCTACAAGAATGATCATATTACCCTTTTTAACCTCTTGTATAGCCTCTTCAGTCGCAACAACCCTTGAATCTGACATAACTAAAACTCCTCCAAAATGTCAATATTTTTTAGTCCTTCTAATAAGTTACCCTCTTTTGTATGCTTTTTCAATATATTATCCAGATACCTTGCTATCATATCAATTTCCAAATTCAGTAAATCACCCACTCTTTTATACCTGATATTTGTCATATCATAAGTATGGTTAATAACCGCTGCCTCAATTTCTTTATCAAGAATAGATGATATAGTAAGGCTTATCCCATCCAAAGCTACTGAACCCTTTTCAGCAATAAAACGGATTAGATGAACAGGGGGCTTAAACCGTAGCATATAATAGCCCTTATCCTCTCTCAAATAAGACATAACACAAACACTGTCTACATGACCGGCTACTAGATGTCCACCTATCCTATCCCCTACCTTTAATGCTCTTTCCAAATTTACATGGGCTCCAGAACCAATTTTCACAAAAGACGTCTTTTTAAGTGTCTCTAATGACAATTCTGCTATAAAAGCATCTTTTAAGATATCTGTGACTGTAACGCAAACACCATTTACAGATATAGAGTCACCTGGATGTACATCATCCAGGACGGCAGAACAACTTAACGTCACCCTTGCAATATTACCACTGTAGCTGATATTTGAGATTTTGCCTAACTCTTCAATTATGCCCGTAAACATCTATTTCTCAGTTCATCTGTTTTTTCTAAAACATAATGCGTATAATCCTTTAATTTCCCTGTGCATAAAAAATTATCCTCTATAGATTTGATTTCAAGAAAATCCACAACCTTAGCACGCTTAATCAAAGGAACCCCACGGCCTCCTACCGAAGAAATTGATTCTTTTCCTCCAATAATAATTGGAGCCATGAAGAGGTAGATTTTATCAACCATATCTTTATCTATAAAGGTCCCAAACACTTCACTGCCGCCTTCAATCAATACATTCATAATATTACGTTTAAATAACGCCTTGGACAATTCTATCACGTTTATATGCTTATTATCTACCACATCACATTTTATTATGGTTACCCCTTTATCCTCTAAAATAATCCTTTTTATACTATTTATATCGTTTCCAGCTGCAATAATTAGTTTTTCAGCACTTTTTTTCACAAGATTTGACTCCACAGGAATTCTAAGGTCTTTATCTAAAACTATTTTTAGTGGATCTGGTACGTCCGTCAATGATCTCACATTTAAAAATGGATCATCATTTATCACCGTATTGATCCCCACTAAAACTGCGTCACTAATACTTCTAAGATAATGCACATACTCTCTGCAGCTTTTATTAGTAATCCATTTAGAATCACCAGCTGATGTTGCGATTTTTCCATCCAAACTCTGGGCAATCTTAACAGAAAAATAAGGGATTTTATGTAGAACGCTTTTAGTAAAATCCTCGATAATAGCAGCACAAAGTTCTTCATCAAAACCTAAGAAGACCTGAATATTATTATCTAGCAAATGTGATATTCCTTTACCCATATTAACGGGGTTGGGGTCAACCACACCGATAAAAACCCTTTTTATCCCGCTTTTTACTATCTCTACGCAGCATGGAGGAGTTTTTCCAACTTGAGAGCAAGGCTCCAGCGTAACATATAGATCAGCACCAGAGGCAAGGGCTCCAGCCTCTTTTAGAGCATTGATCTCAGCATGTTCCTTTCCAAATTTTCTATGGTACCCACTTGCAATAACCTTGTCGCTTTTGACGACGATAGCTCCTACAAGAGGATTTGTTTTGTTGAATCCACGACCTGCAAGAGCAAGTTCCGCACACTCTTTAATAATATCATGTGGTTTTATCAATTTTTACACCTATTTTGTTTTCTGTGCCAGACAATATTCTCTTTATATTTTCCCTATGTTTATATACAATAAAAAAAACTAAAACAGCTATAAAAATTTTAAACTCCACCCAGTCACTCATACTTAATGAATATACAAGGATAAATATAGAAGATAATATTGACCCTAAAGATATCATTTTAAACATGGAAACAATAATAGAAAACAATATCAAGGCATATAATGCTCCGATAGGGTCTAGGGCTAGATAAACGCCCACAGCAGAAGCAACACCTTTACCTCCCTTAAACTTTAAATATATGGTGTACATATGTCCCAATATGATGCATAGCACTGCTATTAAAACTATTTTATTATCACCATACTGGTTTTTTAGATACAAAACAGGCAAAAAACCTTTTAGCATATCAAGAAGAAAAACTGATACAAACCCCCAAAAACCCAAAACTCTTGCAACATTTGTAGCGCCAATATTGTTACTTCCCACACTTCTTACATCTATACCAGCAAAAATCTTTGTAATAATATAACCAAAAGGTATAGAACCAATTAAATAACAAGCACTACAAATAATAAAATATTCCATTTTATATGACCCTGTATAATAAGGATTTTTTGAGATCTATCGCCTCTGATTCGCATACCTCATAGCAACAGAAACACTCAATACACTTTTTTTTATTAATTTTTATATAATTATTATCTTTACATATAGCAGCAACTGGACAGCTTTTCAAACAAAGCATGCATTTAATGCATTTTATATCGTTCACTTCTGGTTTTACATACACCTTGCCAACAACCCATTTTTTAATAAATTTTGGGATAAAATCAATCTTGGTTGATATGGGCAGCTTTATTGCCGGTATATCTGTGATATTGTGTGTCTCCAAATTTATATTCTTTGTATCATACCCTTTCATAAGAGCAGCTTGATTTGTTTTACAAAAAGAAGGTCTTAACTTTAGAAGTTTAGTTAGTTCAATATCCATACCTACCGCATCATCTGACATGCCTAAGATGCCTAGTTTTATAGGTTTACCCCTTGCAGGACCTTCTCCATGGTGGGCAATAATACCATCTAAGATATTCACAACTTTATC
>Ga0209633_10005318_pt1 | contig 11334 bp, 10 predicted proteins | sample Cruoilmetagenom1_FD_187290 | JGI IMG/M metagenome (GOLD analysis project Ga0209633, IMG submission 187290) | Oil polluted marine microbial communities from Coal Oil Point, Santa Barbara, California, USA - Sample 1 (SPAdes) (version 2) | ecosystem: Environmental > Aquatic > Marine > Oil seeps ... | reverse complement strand
GTTTCGCACATGCAGACAGGCGATAACCCGGATCGCGCCGCCTCGCCGAAGTGACGCCGGCGTTACGGGTGCGCGCCTAAACATGATCGTAAGACTTACCGCCTATGCCCGAAGCTGGAGCTTGAGTCTTTCCGATGAGCATTAATCCGGGCATGCGTGCGATGTTGAGCATTTCTCTTATGGCTGCGATTGCCGTAGCGGCAATCCTCGCCGTCATAATCCTAATGAGACAGCCCCAGGGCGACCGGGCGTGGTCCCCGCCGCTCGCGAAGGTCGCGACCTTTGAGGAGGGCGCGCCCTCTCAGTACACGCTCAATAATGTGCGCGCCTTTGAATACGGACCGGAAGGCGCGTTGCGCAAGGAATGGGAAACCGCCGAGATCAATGCGCGCAATCTCAAGGAGATATGGTTCTTCATCGAGCCGTTCACCGGCAACCCGCTTTTCGCCCATAGTTTCGTCTCTTTTGTTTTCGAAAATGATGACGGCGAGCAACAAACACTGTCGATTTCCATTGAAGCGCGCAAGGAAGCGGGCGAGGCATACTCGCCTCTGCGCGGCGCAATGCGCGCCTATGAATTGCTTTATGTATGGTCAACAGAAAAAGACGTCCTGACACGGATTGCCGTTAAGCTCGACCACCCGCTTTACGCTTACAAGCTGGACCTTGCGCAGGACCGGGCGGCAGTGTTGTTTGACTATTTCGTAAAGCGCACGAATGACCTCGCCGCACGGCCGCGATTTTACAACACGCTCCATTCCAACTGCACTAACGAGCTTGCCAAAGCCGTGAACGACGCCTTTCCCGGCGCCCTGCCCTGGCATCGGTCCTGGGTGATGACCGGACGCTCGGCGAAATGGCTGCACAAGCTCGGTTTCATCGGTGAAGACGGGGAGACCTTTAATGAAATCACCGCCCGCGCCGATATCCAGCCTTTTGTGAAGACGCACGCCATGGCGCAGGCGGATGATTTCGCCGAACGCTGGCGGCGCGGCATGGAAAAGAACGCCCCGCCAGAGACCGCGCAATAAAGCACTTCTACACGCCCGCCTGGAGCAGCTTTGTCTGGCGCGCGCGCTGTCCGCATGATATCTTAAAAACCGTTGCGTTCGGTCCAATCCAACAAGGGGAACAGCTTTATGACCAAGATGTTTTTGCCTATTTTTGGCGCCGCCGCTTTTGCCGCCATGCCCGCCCTCGCCCAGGACAGCCCGCAAGAGCTTCAGGACGCTTTCGTCGCCGGCGTTACTGCGGAAGACGCCGACGCGGTCAGCGCTCTTTATACTGAGGATGCCTACAGCTATGGCCCTGATGGGTCATTTCAACAGGGGCCGGAAGCGATCGCGGCCAGTTGGGCGGCGTTCTTCGACGGCTTTGATGGGTTCTCGATCAGCCTTGAGCAACAAGGCGACATGCACGAAGGCAAAGTCGCCGGCGCCTGGGGTTTGTGGACCATGTCGGCGACGCCGGTTGACGGCGGCGACAAAGTCGTCTGGCGCGGGCGTTACGCCGATATTTCGAAAAAAACCAAAAACGGCTGGCGCTATATTGTTGATCACGCCTCTCCGCTTGTGACGGAAGAGGCTTCAGAAGCCGAAGAATAATTCCCGGCAGGCGCTACTCAGCTTCTTCCCGTCCACGGAAGAAGCTGAGGTCGCGGCTTTCCAGAAAATCGATGTCTTCTTCGACGTCTTGTTTTGTATTGGTAAAAACAAGAATGGCGTGTTCGTCGATATCCGGGCGCGCCGCAATCAACGTGTCAATTGCCGCCGGCTGGTTCAGTGCTTCTTCAGCATAGTTCTTGCCCGTGCTTATGGCGTTGCCCGCCTTCAATACGCATAGAATTGAAATGATAATGACCGGCGCCGAAACCCGTTTAAGCAGCGCGCCATCCCTCGCCGCAAAGATAAGCGCCATGACTATCGCGCCAATCCAGATGAAATTGCCGAACGTGATATAGCGGCTTGAAAAGCCTTGCGACGCGCCAAATTCAGCCGCCCGCCCGAGCCCGGTGAGGACGCCCGCGCCCACGCCATACGCCATCAGCGCCAAAAGCCCCAGCATCGCTGCCGGCGCATGAAATTGGCGGATATTTATATCGCTGCGCCTCACCGCCCAGATTACCAGATACCCGCCCGCCGCAACAACAGGCGCCGCAAGATCCGTTGCAAACCGGGTGATCGGGCTTGCAATAAAATTGACAAAAAAGAATGCGTAATCCCCGAGCACCGAGAAATCATTCGGCGCGGCGGCGACCTCTCTTCCATAAGCGCCGTCAGCGGCGAAGTTTAAACGCCAATAGATCGTCAGTATCGCGACTGAAAAGGCTGTCCACAAACCGAAATAAACTTTCGCCGGGAGGTTTTTGCGATCATTGCTCCAGCGTATCTGAAAAAACAGCAACCCCAGGCCGATCGGCAACAAAGTAAGGCCCGTTGCGAAGGACAAGATCGACGCCGACGCCGCAACAAGGCCAAGCGCGAATCTAAGCGCCGTCAGCGACGGCGAGGTTAAAAGCGCGATACACCAAACCGCGCCGGCCGTGTTGATATAGACCGCGACCTGCCAGCCCCACAGCCAGTTAAGCGCCTGGTCGAGGGAAAACCAAAACGCCGCACCAAGTCCAAGCAACAGCGGCCGCAAGGTTTCGTCACCATCATCGCTTGTTGCGCGCGTAATAATTTGAGCGAGACCGAGAAATCCCAAAACCGCAAAAGCGAGGCTCGCAGCGCTTTCATAAAAATGGTTCATGCCTGTCAGTTCTGCAAGGCCGTATAAGACCATATAGGCGGTTGCATGCCAGTGCGCGCCATGCAGGGCGAACATGCTCTCAGCGCCCATCACCCCTTCCGACATCAATCGATAGAGGCTGATAAAACTCCATTGATCGAAATACGGCGCCCTGAAGTAAAACAATGCGACGTAGAGCGCGGTGATCATAAAAAACAGACACGCCGGCGCGTAGCATATCAGCCGCTGTCGCATCGCGTTAAGGCTCGCCGCGCCCGCCGGCGCTTCGGCGCTGGTGGTAAAGACGAATGTTCGTGAAATCACAAAGATAATCGGCGGCAAAATCACGATAACGGCCGCAAAGGCGATCATGTAGTGCAGCTGCATGAGGTTAACAATCACCGCGAAGATCAGCGTATTAAGGGCAAGGCCGATCAAAGCGACGCCGAGATATTTTGGCGCCGCGGCGATATGATCTTCGCGGGAACGAAAAGAAAAATAATAATGCCCGAGATAGGACACCATGAACGCCGACAGGAAGGCGCCGACATTGGCCATCGTGGGATGAAGCCCCGCTGACAGAACCAGCAGGTTGAGCATCAGGCCGTGAATGAGGGTCGCCAGAACACCGATGGACGCGAAACGCGCGAAGGATTGAAGCAAATGACGGTTCGTAAAATTGGCAGGAACGAAACCCAGGAAGTCTGTACGCCGGCGTTGCGGCCCTCTATTGGCTGCGGTCATTCTTGTGACTTTCGCTAATGAGATAGACCGGCCGTTTTTTGACCTCGTCAAACAGGCTTGCCATATACTCCCCTAATATGCCGATACTGAATAGCTGCACGCCGCCGAGAAAGAATATCGCCGTCACGGTCGTCGCATATCCCGGCACGACGCGGCCATAAATGACAGTTTCGACGACAACATAAAGCGCATAGACAATGGAGATGACGGAGATGAACGCGCCAAGCCCGGTCCACAGGCGCAATGGCAGCGAACTGAAAGAAATAAACGCCGAACGGCCATAGCTGAAAAGGTTGCGTATCGACCAAGAGCTCTGCCCGCTCAGTCGATGTTTTTCCGCATACTGTATTTCGGATTGTTCAAACCCGATCCAGGAATAGAGCCCTTTCATAAACCGGTTGCGTTCCGGCAGGGCGCGCAGCGCTTCGATCGCCTTGCGATTGAGGATGCGAAAATCGCCAGCATTCGGCGGAATTTTAGTATCGGCAAGCCGGTCCCACAACCAATAGTAAAGCCCGCTGAGGGCCGATCTCAGGCCGGGCCCATGATTGCGGCGATCGCGCACCGCATAGACCATGTCAAAGCCTTCGCCCAACCGCTCGACCAATTGCGGGATCATAGCCGGAGGGTGCTGTAAGTCGCCATCCATCAAAATGACGGCGTCGCCTTCCGCCTTATCGATACCCGCGGTAAGCGCGGCCTCTTTGCCGAAATTGCGGCTGAGCTTGAGCGCAAAAATATTCGCGTCCCGCGCCCGGCAGGCCATGATTTGCGTCCATGTCTCGTCCTTGCTGCCATCGTCTATGAAAATTAATTCATAAGAACAGTCGAGCGTCTTCAATTCCGCCAGAACTGCCTCATAGAGCGGCGCCACATTCTTCTCTTCATTGTGAAAGGGAATAACGATCGAGAGAAACATGAAAGGCCTGTAGCGTTTTAACAGTCGAGATGCGGCGGCGCGGCGAAGCGCTGAATACTGCCTTATTGGGGCAGCCTGCCTTGAGGTCAAGCGCGACGGCGGCGCGGGCCATGCGATTTAAGGGAAGGCGCTTTGCGCGCGAAAGAGCGGCTGCGAGCCGTCGAACCCACGGAAATCCGGGCGGCGGCGCAAATCAATTCACCGTGACGGCGCGAGATTGCCCTTGCGTCGTTGCACTATAAGCGCGACACTGACATCTCATAAAATCTTTATGAAGAGGATGCGTTATGGTCAACCATATCGAAACGCATCACGCTGCAGCGAACGACGCCAGGCCTGTAAGCAAAGTAACAACTCCTGACGCCAGCGACATCGTGGTGTGTGCGCTTACATTTAACGATCTGAAAGACGCCCTGAAGCTTGGGCTGGAAGACTTCAAGGCGAAACCAAGTCATATATTCGTACTCGGACTGGTTTATCCGATCGGGGCCGCGCTCGCCGCCGGATATGCGCTTGGCCGCGATGTTCTTCCGCTGGCGTTTCCGATTGCGGCGGGCCTTGCGTTGATGGGACCGTTCGCGGCGATCGTTCTTTATGAAATCAGCCGCCGCCGCGAGGAGGGTCGTGACTTTCACTGGAGCGACATTAACGATGTCTTCGAGCGCGCCTCGACATGGGGCGTTGGCGTTCTCATGATCGCGCTGGTCGCGGTCTTTGGCGTCTGGCTGGTGGTAGCGCAGGCGATATTTAACGCAACGCTCGGCGTCGGCGGCTATATCGAGCCGCTGGAATTTATCCGTCAGGTGCTGACAACGCCGGAAGGCTGGACGCTGATCGTGCTTGGCAACGGCGCCGGTTTTGTCTTCGCCGCAGCCGTCCTCGCAACCAATGTGGTTTCGTTTCCGATGTTGCTCGACCGCGATGTCGGCGCGCCCGCTGCCGTAGCGACCTCGCTGCGCGTAACGGCGCGAAGCCCTGTCATAGTCGCCTTGTGGGGACTGATCATCGCCGGCTCGATGGCCGTTGGCGCCGCATTTTATCTCGTCGGGCTCGGCGTTGTCGTGCCGGTTCTCGGCCACGCCACATGGCGCCTTTATCGCAAGGCGGTTCCACGACAGGCGCTCAGCTGAAGCTGGCTGCTAGTGGTTCGCAGCCATTGACGCGATGCCGCCTTGCAGGAGCCCCCAGCCGACGCCCCGCATGGCGACCTCGTAACCCGCGGGCGCGGCGCCGCCGGGAACAATGAAAAACCACCAGAACGCGGCATAGCCCGCGACGCAAGCAACCATGCCGACGATCAGCCCGGCTAGGCTGGCGCTGAGGCGCTTCAGCCTCACCGCCTTCAATACGCCATAAGCAATCAGGAAGGGCGCAACGCCCGTCATCAGTACAAGGATCGCAACCGATTGCGCATATCCGACGGAAAATTCCGGCGGCGCGGCGACCGAATATTTATACCAAGTATAAACGGCGAGAAAAATGACATAGGCGACAATGGCGATTCGGCCTAACGGCATGAGCGCGCTCCCAGATAATTTTCCTCACAATATCATGGCTGTGGGAGGCAGACAAAACGGCGCATAACAGATTACCGCAAGACGCCAACGCTTCGCCGCATGAGCGGCGCCCTTCTTTAAGAGCCCGCATGATTGATACGTGCAACTGCATAGAACTATTGCCCCAATGAGGCGAAACGCTATCGTTTGCGGAAAATCATTATGATCAGGCATGCTATTATGAACTTTACAAACACTGATGACGCCGCCCGCGCCAATGCATTCGGCGCAGATTATCTTCCCGGTCTGCTCGGCCTCACTTTTACTGACTTTGGCGATGGCTGGGTGGAAGCAGAAGTCGAGATACGCAAAGCGCTGATGGCGCCGAACGGTTTTCTTCACGCCGGCAGCGTTGTTACCCTTGCGGACACGGCCTGCGCCTATGGATGCGTGCGCGCCCTGCCCGAGGGCGCGGCGGGGTTTACGACGATTGAGTTGAAATCTAACTTTCTCGGCACCGCCCAGGAAGGCGTCATCGCATGCCGCGCCGAAGCGCAACATCTTGGGCGCACGACGCAGCTTTGGGACGCGAAAGTGACCCGACGCGACACAGGAAAAACCATCGCTCTTTTCCGCTGTACACAGATTGTGTTGTGGCCGAAAAAATGAAAGCCGGATGATGAGCCAGCCACTTGATTTTGATGCAACGCGCCTGCCCTCGCCGCATATGGGCCCGTCCCATGAGGCGTGGCGCGATTCGGTTCGTAGCTTTGTCGACAAGGAGATTGCGCCTCATATCAATGAATGGGACGAGGCCGGTGCCTTCCCGCGCGCGCTTCACCAAAAAGCCGCGGGCGTAGGCCTTTTGGGGCTTGGCCATCCTGAAGAATATGGCGGCGTCAAAGACGGCGTTGATCTCTTCCACTCGATTATCGCGTCAGAAGAGCTGGCGCGCGCAGGCTCGGGCGGCCTCATCGCCGGTTTGATGACGCAAGGCATCGGCCTGCCGCCGATCATGGCGCTCGGCTCGGACGAATTGAAAGGGCGCATCGCCCCACCGGTTCTTTCCGGCGAGAAACTCATCGCCCTTTGCGTGACCGAACCTGGCGGCGGCTCTGATGTCGCCAATATCAAGACCAAAGCGACGCGCAAGCGCGACAGTTACATCGTCAATGGCGAAAAGACTTTCATCACCACTGGTTGCCGGGCGGATTTTCTCACCGTCGCTGTGCGCACCGGGGGCGAAGGCGCAGGCGGGCTCTCCTTCCTGCTGATCGAAGCGGACCGGCCGGGCGTCTCGCGCACGCCGCTCAAGAAAATGGGCTGGTGGATGTCGGACACGGCGACAATCCATTTTGACGATGTGGAGGTCCCGGTCGAAAACCTGATCGGTCAGGAAAATGCGGGCTTTGCCGGGATTGTCACCAACTTCAACATGGAGCGCGTGACCATGGCGGCGCAGGCGATTGCGTTCTCGCGGGTGTGCATTGAGGATGCGGCGGCGTGGGCGCGCGAACGCCAGACCTTCGGCAAACCGCTCGCGAAACACCAGGTCATCCGCCACAAATTTTCAGAAATGGTTCGTAGGGCGAACGCTTCGACCGCCTATCTCGATAATTGCACCTGGCAAGTGCAGAACGGCGCCTCGCCGATCGCGGATTTATCGCTTTTGAAGGTTCAGGCGACGCGGACCATGGAGTTCTGCGCGCGCGAAGCGATGCAAATCCTAGGCGGCGCCGGGTTCATGCGTGGGCAACGCATCGAGCGGATCTACCGCGAAGTCCGCGTCATGGCGATCGGCGGCGGCTCGGAAGAGATCATGAATGATCTGGCGGCAAGGCAGATGGGGCTTTAGGGGGCAGGCTTGGCGCTGACAGTCCAAGAAGCCGTGAAATCGGGATTCAAGACTTCTTCCCCGGTCTTTTTTAGCTTGTATGTTCCCGGCTCCGCAGGGTTTATTCCTCTAGTATCCGGCGGCAACCACTTGGTTTCGCCTTCACGAGTTCCTTTGAGCAATATTTCGATTCCCGTATCGCGGTCCGCTCGCGAAACGATCCCATGCAACTGCTCCTGCCGATTCAAGGAACCATCTGAATTAAGGTAGGTGTAACCAATCAGTATGTGTTTTCCGATCAAACTGTTCGCGATATCATCGCTCCACACTTGATCGGGCGGTTGGGTACTACTGTCGTTGATCGCTTCGATCCTTTCACAAGAGACCAGAGTAACTACACACACTACTTGAACGAACGTCCAGATGATCGATCTGAACCTGAAACGTCGCGGGAAATACACGCTGAGGTGTGACCTAATGTCCGGCAATCGGAGATATCGTTTCACAAGGTAAATCAAAAGATCGTTAACCACCCTACACTTTATGCATCTTCCGCAATTCCGTCTTCAAAATTTTCCCTGACGGATTGCGCGGCAGCATGTCGATGAACTCTACATATTGCGGCAGTTTGAAGCTCGCGATCTTGTCGCGGAGGAAATCGATGACGCCCGCCTCGTCGAGTTGGACGCCGATCCTTTTTACCGCGACAACCTTCACGACCTCGCCCCATTTTTCGTCCGCCACGCCAATCACCGCGACATCGGCGATTTCGGGGCATGCGGATAATAGGTTTTCAAGCTCGGCGGGATAGATGTTCTCGCCGCCGGAAATGATCATGTCCTTGATGCGGTCGACGACATAAAGAAAGCCGTTCTCGTCGAAAAAACCCGCGTCGCCGGACCAGTACCAGCCATCCCGGATCACGTCCGCCGTTGCGTCCGGCCGGTTCCAGTAGCCGTCCATCACGAAACCGGACTTGATAACAACCTCCCCGGTCTCGCCCGCCTCAACTTCCTCGCCCGTCGCCGGGTAGCAGATTTTTACCTCACAGCCCGGCAATGGATTGCCCGCCGAGACGCGCTGTTTTTTGCCCGCCGCATGATCTTCATGAGCGAGCGTCGCTACGCCGCCGGTCGTTTCCGTCATGCCGTAAAACTGCGTGAATTGCGCATTGGGCATCGCGGCGATCGCCGCGTCGAGAAGCGCTTCCGGCATCGGCGCGGCGCCATAGCTGATTGAGACGAACTTATCGAGCGGCGCATTCATTTGTTTCGCCGCTTCAATGATCATCATGATCATCACCGGCACAAAAAAGGAATTCAGCGGCCGCGCGCCCTGCGCCTCGTTGACAATCGCCGCCGGATCGAACTGGCGATGCTGAATCAACGGCATCGACCGCTCGATCGCCATCAGGCCGAAATTAACGCCGGCGATATGAAAATGCGGCAGCGCGTGGAGAATGGTTTCATCGTCGCTTTTCGGTATGATGATTCCGGCCGCCTTGCCCGCCTCGCCAACCTCATAGTAACAGCGATTTGGCAGCAAAACGCCCTTCGGCAGGCCGGTGGTGCCGCTCGTATAGAGCTGCACGACGACATCGCCGGATGTCGGCGCGTAATCAGGCTCGAGCGCATCCTGCCGGTCTATGAGCGCGTCGAAACAGGTCTCATCGCCGGCTTCCAGAATGCCCGCCTCCAGAATAAACGTCTTCGGCGGCGCGAAGCTTTCGACATCCTTCAACGGCTCGATGAACATCGCCTCGCCGACGAAGATCGACGCCTCGGCGTCGTTCAAAATCTGCACCACCTCGGCGGGGGCGAGGCGCCAGTTGATCGGGGTCAGGACAACGCCGACCTTCGCGGCGCCAAAGAGCGCGTCCCAGAAGGTCGCGACATTACGCGCGAGCCACGCGACCCGGTCGCCGGGGCCCAACCCCAGCCCAAGCATAGCCTGCGCCGCCCGGTTCGCGCGCACATTCATCTCGCCATAGGTGAACGTCTCGCCTTCAAAGATAAGCGCCGTCTCGTCAGGGCGTTCTCTGGCCTGATAACGGATGAGATCCGCCACGAGGGGCGGATTGATAATCTCCCGGGTCTTCATTGGCGCACCTCCCAGTGCGCCAAAAACTATGACGGGATTTTTACGAAAAGCAATTGCGGGGGCCGCCCTCCTGCCGCACGGCTGCAAGCGCTGCTTGCGCGAGGCCCCGCCCCTCCCGTAGCGTGTTCGAAATATTTCAGGAGACCGACCCATGCCGACCATTCAAGATATCAAAGCGCGTATGCGCATTCCGGTTATCGGCGCGCCGATGTTTATCGTCTCAACGCCGAAGCTGGTGACCGCCCAGTGCAAGGCGGGCATTGTCGGCTCATTCCCGTCGCTTAACGCGCGGCCTGCCGAGGCCCTCGACGAATGGCTGACCGAAATCAAGGAAACACTCGCCCGCCATGACAATGAAAATCCGGACCGGCCGGCCGCGCCCTTCGCGGTGAACCAGATTGTCCACCGCTCCAATGACCGGCTGATGCACGACCTTGAAGCCTGCGTGAAACATGAAGTCCCGATTGTGATCTGCTCGCTCGGCGCGCGCAAGGAGGTCTATGAGGCGATCCACTCCTATGGCGGGATCGTTCTCCACGACGTCATCAACAACACATTCGCGCAAAAAGCGATTTCCAAGGGCGCGGACGGGCTGATCTGCGTCGCCGCCGGCGCGGGCGGCCATGCGGGCGTGCAATCGCCTTTCGCGCTGGTGCAGGAAATTCGCGAATGGTTCGAAGGCCCGCTCGCCCTCTCCGGCTGCATCGCGCGGGGCCAGTCCGTGCTGGCGGCCGAAGCGATGGGCGCCGATTTCGGCTATATCGGTTCGGCCTTTATCGCGACGCAAGAGGCCAACGCCGACGACGCCTATAAGCAAGGCATTGTCGACGGCTACGCCGACGATATTGTCTATACGAACTATTTTTCAGGCGTCCACGGCAATTATCTCAAACCCTCCATCGCCAAGGCGGGCCTCGACCCGGACAATCTCCCTGAGTCCGACCCTTCAAAAATGGATTTCAAATCCGCCGGCGAAGGCGCCAAGAAAGTCTGGAAGGACATCTGGGGCTGCGGCCAGGGCATCGGCGCGGTCAAGGAAGTCATGACCACAGCGCAATTCGTTGATAAGCTAGCCGCGGATTATGAAGGGGCGAAGGCGAGGATTTGCGAGTAGCGGCTGCAACCCTTCCCCGCTCATCCCGGCGCCCGCGCGCGAACGCGCGCTAATAATAGCTTGACCGCTTTGCGGTCGGGCCGGGATCCAGCGAGAGAAGATTGACGAGCGAAGCTCGACATTATTATTAGGCTGGATTCCCGGTTGCGCATGAAAGTACGGTTCCTATATCCGTAGCTAGCTCTTGGGGAACCTTATGCACTTGACCATCAAAGCCGCGCTGATCACTGCCTGCCTCTCACTCCTCGCCGCCTGCGGGCGGTCGAGCGAGAACGAAGTCGGCGAGTTCAAGAACGACTTTGTCGGCAATGAGATCAAGGTTCAGGCGCTGGCCGACCCGGAAGTCTCCGGCGTCACCTGTCACCTCTCGCATTTCGATCGCGGCTTCTGGGATAGA
>Ga0209633_10005317_pt1 | contig 11336 bp, 10 predicted proteins | sample Cruoilmetagenom1_FD_187290 | JGI IMG/M metagenome (GOLD analysis project Ga0209633, IMG submission 187290) | Oil polluted marine microbial communities from Coal Oil Point, Santa Barbara, California, USA - Sample 1 (SPAdes) (version 2) | ecosystem: Environmental > Aquatic > Marine > Oil seeps ... | reverse complement strand
GCGGGCCGGGGGTTATTTTTGAATCCGGCGCAGCCTGTCAGCAGTGCCGACGGCATGACCACCGAGAACGCCAGGAGAATCACCACGGCACGAACCACTAAAAGCCTCCCTTGATGCGTTCGTAGATGTTGATCAGGGCCGGCCCCAGGATGATTAAAAACAGGGCCGGAAGAATCAGCATGATCATGGGAAAGGTCATCCGGGTGGACATTTTGGCCCCCTTCTCCTCGGCGATCTGCCGGCGCTGGGTCCGCATGGACCGGATGTGAACGGACAGGGATTCGGCGACGTTTGTGCCGAAGTGAATGGATTGAACCAGCACGCCCACTACGCTGGTGAGGCTTTCCACCCCGTTTCGTTCCGCCAGGTTGTTGAGAACGGTCTTGCGGGGCAGGCCGCTCTCGATCTCAAGGTAGTACCGGCCGAATTCTTCGGCCATGATCGGCGATACCCCGGCCAGCTCCCGGCTGACCCGATACAGTGCCGGATCGAAGCCGAGGCCCGCCTCCAGGCAGATGAGCACCAGGTCCAGGGCATCGGGCAGTTCCCGAAAGATCTGCCGCTGCCGGGACCGGACACGGATTTGTAGCAGAAGAACCGGCAGATAGTACCCCACGGCCGCGGGTAGGAAGACCGGAATCAAATTTTCGATTCGAAAATGACCGGTGAGCAGTACGACGAGCAGGAAGAAGATCCCCAGGGTCAGGCAGAGCCCGACGCGAATGCCATAGTAGAGGACGACGGCCTGGGGATCGCGGTACCCCGCATAGCTAAGCGCCTGTCGTGCGTCGGCAACCGTGGCGTCGTTTTTGGGAACGGCCTGTCGGCCCAATTGCCGGACGCGATGCATCCAGGGCCCGTGCAGGCGTGTCGCCATGGTTTCGGCCTGCCGGGTATCGCCGTAAAGACGTTTGGAGAGCACGGCCCGCCAATACTTCTCTTCCAGGTACGCGTAAGCGGTCATGGCTCCGCCGAAGATGACGAGGAAGACGATGGCGGAAATGATGAGGGGGAGGCTCATGCATCCAGCCTCGTCATCGCCCGCATGGTCAAAAATCCGACAATCTCCAACAGCACGGCGAGAAGCACCATCTGGCGGCCCGCCGTGTGGTCGAACAGCACCCGGATATAGTCCGGCCGGATGAACCAGAAGAACAGGCCCACGGCCATGGGAAGCGCGCCGAGGATGGCGGCCGAGGATCGCCCCTCGGCGGTCAGCGCCCGAATCTGGCGTTTGACCGTGTCCCGCTGTCGAATCAGGTTGGAGAGATTGGCCAGCACCCCGGTGAGGTTGCCGCCGGTTTCCCTCTGGATCACGAAGGCGGTGACCATGAGCTTCACGTCGGGCAGTCGGGCGAACCGGTGCTCGAAATTGTGTAGGGCAGCGGAAAAGGGGATGCCCAGGGCGGTCTCTTCGTAAATGGTTTCGAATTGGGCGCCCAGGGGGGGCGGGCAGGTTTGACCCACCTCCTTGAGGGCATTGTCCACACTCTGGCCCACCCGCAGGGCCCGGACGATCATGTCCAGGGTATCGGGCATCTGCCGGATCATCAGATCCTCTTGCCGGCGACGCCGATGGACGAGATACAGAAACGGCAGGCCGGCAGCGACCCCCATGGCCACAAGGGCGCCGGCCAAATGGTGGGAGACGACCAGGGTGGCCAGGAAACACAACAGGCCGAAGGATGCGGCCATGATCGAAAAACGGAAAGGCGATACCGACACGCCGGCGGCGGTCAACAAATTCTCCAGCCGGCCCATGTCCAATATGCCGAACAAAAGCGGTGGGCCGGCGGTGCGGGGTGATTGCGCCTGACCCCGATCCGGGGCCGGATCTCTTTTCAGCAGTGTCCGGATCTGTGCCTTTCTGCGCCGGTGTCCCGCGTAGGTTACGGCAAGGTAACCACCGGCGAGAAAACCAAACGTCACCAAAAATGCCGTCATGACCCAAATCATTTGCATCAGGACACCGGTTGACTATGGGAGAAGAGATTTTCGGGCAGTTTTGAGCCGTGGCTGTGAAAATGCGCTGTGAAGATCGACTGGACTCCGGTTCCCTCGAATCGGCCGAAGGCACGGCCCCGATCGTCCACCCCCTGTTGGTGAAAGACAACCAGGGGCGTCACCGATACATTGTCCGCGCTCATGCCGGCCACTTCCGAAATGGAGATGACCCGACGGGCGCCGTCGGGGAGGCGGGCCAGTTGAACGATGATGTGAATGGCGCTGGCGATCAGTCCCCGAAGGGCGCGTTCGGAAAACAGGGCCGTCCCCATGCCGGCCATCACCTCCATGCGGGAGAGGGCGTCTTTTGGCGTGTTGGCGTGGATGGTGCTCATGGAACCGGGGTGGCCGGTGTTCATGGCCTGGAGCATGTCCATCACCTCGGTGCCCCGGGCTTCGCCGACGATGATGCGGTCCGGACGCATTCGCAGGCTGTTTTTCAACAGATCCGTGAGGGTGACCTCTCCTTTGCCCTCCACGTTGGGGGGGCGGGACTCCAGGCCCACCACGTGGGGCTGGTTGAGGCGAAGTTCGGCGCTGTCCTCTATGGTGACGATGCGTTCGGCCTGCGGGATGTAGCCGGACAGGATGTTGAGCAGGGTGGTCTTGCCCGCGCCGGTTCCGCCGGAGATGAGAATGTTGAGTTTGGTCTGAACGGCCGCCTGCAGGAATTGATTCATCTCCGGGGTGAGGGCCCGGCCGGCCAGCAGATTGTCGATGGTCACGGGACGGCGTCCGAATTTACGAATGGATACGACCGGACCGTTCAGGGTCAAAGGCGGGATGATGACGTTGACCCGGCTGCCGTCGGAAAGCCGGGCATCCACCATGGGCGAGGATTCGTCCACCCGCCGGCCGACGCCGGAGACGATTCGGTCGACGATCTGCATGAGATGGTCGTCGTCGCGAAACTGCACGTCGGTTTTTTTCAAAACCCCCCCCCGCTCCACGTACACCCGGTCGTGTCCGTTGATGAGAATATCCTGGACGCTTTCGTCGTGCAGCAGGCCTTCGATGGGCCCCATGCCCAGGATCTCATCCATGAGATCGGCGATCAGGTCCGAACGCTCCCTCTCGTTTAAGGGCAGCCGCTGGGCCGTCGTGATTTGCTCCAGGCTGGCGCGAATGGCGTTTTTCAGTGCATTCTTCGGCAGTTCGGTAATCGATGCGATGTCCAGTTGTTCCACGAGGCAAAAATGGACCTGGGTTTTCAACCGGTTGTAGGTGCTGCGGTCCAAGCTGGCCCGGGCCTGGATTTTGTCCCGGTAATCGGCCCAGGCGCTGTCGGATTTTAGGCGTTCGCTGAGTTTCATGGGCGTTTCAACCATTCCCGCCACCCCCCACGGCTGCGGTGTTCCTCTATCCCCGTCAACCGGGTGGCCAGGCGGCGAAAATCCCGGGTGATCCTGCGCCGACCGTACTCCGCCCCCAAGGGGTCGCCGTTGGCAATGGCCCGTGCCAGGGCCCTGGAATCGTCGGCAAGACCGGCGACCGGGGGTTGCTCCATCGCCATTTCCACATCCTCGGCGGAAAGTTCGCCTTTCCCCTGCAAGCGATTGATCACGTACCCGATGCGATGCTCTCCATAGTTGAGCTCCTTGAAAAAGTTCATGACCTGCTGGGCGCTTTTCACCGATACCAGGTCGGGCGTTACCAGGACCATGGAAAAATCTGCGGCCTCCATCGTAGCAAGGGTCCGTTCGGACATATCGTGGGGCAGATCGATGACGATATGGGAAAATTGCCGTTTGAGCAGGGAGAGGATGTCGGCAATCTGATCCCGATGCACCCGCTGGGCATCGCTGACGGCCGCCGGAGAGGGCAGGACGTAAAATCCCCGCTCGTGACGGCCCAGGGAGGAGAAGAGCAGGTGCTCGTCCATGCGGGAAAAGTCGCGGATCAGGTCGAAGGGGGTAAAGTCGGGCTCGATGCCGACCATGGTCCCCACGTCTCCCAGGTACAAGTTCAGATCCAAAAGCAGCACCCGGCCGCCGGTCAGATCGTGGATTTGGTCGGCCAGGTTGACGCTGGTAACGGTCACCCCCTGCCCCCCTTTGAGGCTGAACAGGGCGTAGACGAAACCGTTTCGGTCCTCGGCGGCGGATGGTCCCAGGGCCTTTTGCAAAACCGGCAGGAAACGGTCGTCTCCGTTGGTGGCCGGAAGAATCACATCCGAAACCCCCAGACGCAATCCCTCGAGAATGAGATCGGGGTCCTTCTTTTCCGCCACGAGAAAAACGCTGCTGCCGGGGTGGCTGCGGCGAAGCTGCCGCGCCAGGGCCATGCCGTTTTCGTGAGCGTCGTCGGGAACATGAACGAAACAGGTTTGGATCTCGTTGCATTCGACTGCCAGGAGCGCCTCTTTCGCCGATGCGGTGATGGTTTCGATGCGGCAGATGGGTTTTACTTCCCGGTCGATGGTTCGACCCAGGGTCTCGTCCCGGGTAAATACCAGACCGGTGCGGTGGCCGGCACGATCGGGTTTGGGTGTGAACGCGTTACCTTGCAAATCCGTTTCCTCCAACGATTTCGGGTGGCGACGATGGGCCGGTTTCATCGGCCGGGTCACGGGGCGAAGGAGACTTTGGGTCATTCTTCTCGCCGGTCTCCAGAGACGTTCGGTTTTTCAGGAAGAAATCCGTATCGCCGATCATCTCCATCCGCTCTTCGCCGGGAAGCGCCGGCACTTCATCCGGATTGAGCGCCCGAACCAGGCGGGGGGTGACGACGATCATCATCTCCGTTTCGTTCTTTCGGAACTCCTTGCTGGTGAACAAGGTGCCCAGGTAGGGGATATCTCCCAAAAAGGGCACCTTGCTGGTGACGGAGGACATATTCTCCTGCAGCAAGCCGGCCATGACGAAGGTCTGCCCGTCCTTGAGCTGGAGGGTGGTGGACCCCCGGCGGGTCCGGATACCGGGAACGGATACGCCGGCCGTGGCCACGGCCAGGCTGTAATCCACATTGCTGATCTCCGGCTCCACCTGGATGGTGATGGTCTCCGGGGCCACCACCGTGGGCGTGAACCGCAGCATCACGCCGAAGGTCTTGTAATCGACGGTGATCTGATTGTTCTCCCCCTGGATGGGAACGGGAAATTCGCCGCCCACGAGGAAGTTTGCCTCCTGGCCGCTCATGGTGACCAGGGTCGGGCTGGCCAGGATACGGGCCAGGTTCTGCCCCTTGAGCACATTTAAAATGGCCAGAAAATCGTCGTTTAAGGAGTGGACGGCCAGTTGAAAGGCCGAGGCGAAGGGGGATGTGATCACGGCCGCCGATGCGATGCTTCGGTTCAGGACATCGGTGGTCTGGCTGGCTACGTCGGTGGTGGTGGTCGTTGTCACCGCGCCGGTGGTCGGGTCGGTGATGGCAGTGGTGGTGGTCACGGGGATCTGTCCGCCGGAACGGCTCCTGCCGGCCACGGAGGCGCCGGCCAGGCCGCCGGTGGGAAAGACGCCAACGGTCCAGTCCCGGTTGGTGAGAAATCCCAAGCCCATCTGCTTGATGCCGCTCCGGGAGACCTCGGCGATCCTAACGGACAATTGGACTTGTTGGGAGCCGCGTACGGTGATCAGGTTGGTGAAGTTGCGCACATGGGCGGAGACCACCTTGAGAACCGTATCCAGCGTCTCCTGTCCGTCCACCTCGCCGAAGAGCATCAACCCGGTGAGGCCGTTTTGCAGACGGATGCGGGCACCGGGCACGAAGGCGTTCAGGGTGTTACGGATCGCCTCGATGGTGTCCTTGGGGATCTGGACCCGGACCTCGAAGGATTCGCTGGTCTCGTCCTCATACCAGACGATCAGGTCTGTGGTGCCGATCTTCTCCTTGGTGATGATCAGGATCTGGTCGGGGGCGATCAAATGGTAGTCGGCGATTCTCGGATCGGTGATGGAGACACGGGTGACGGGTCGATGGGTTCGCTTGATCGCGGATTTGTGCCATTGGATGTCGATGCGGCAGCGGGCGGGTTTGCCTTTGGGGCACGGCGGTTCCGCATGCAACCATGGTGACGGGATCAGGAAAATCAAAAGAAGAAAAAGAATTGGTTTCATGAAATGGGGATGCATCCTTATTTTATTGGTCGAAGGGAAGCAATAAATGGGTATCGGGAGACTGTCCCGCCGTTCGAGCCAGGTGTAAGGGATTGTCGTCACCGGTGTGCCGGTCTTTCCCGAGGGGCGTGTGGGGGCGCCCGGACGGCGCCGCCGATTCGGCCACGTATGGTGGACGGTCCGGCGAGGGCGCCCGGATGGTGCTATCCGGCTTTCCTGTGTCCAAATGTCGGAGGAATGTTGTTTCCGTGCGCCGGGTGCCACGGATCATCTCCGCATGATTGTAGGATTTTGTTCCGGTGATCAACTCGATGAGATCGGCGCCCGGTGTGTCCACGCGCCGGCGGTCGTCCAGACGTCGGCCGATCAACCGGATGGTCTTTTTCTTCGTGTTGGCGGCAGCCAAGACGGTCAGTTTGATGGCATCTACGGGCGTGACCGCCAGGGAGACCCAACCGGTGGGCCCTTCGAGATCGGTTCCCCATGCCATGCTTTTTTCCGTGGCGACGACCGGAACGTTTTGAAAATATACCTTGGCGTTTCTGTGGGTTTCCAGGTGCGTTCCGATACGCTCTCCTTCATCTCCTTCGGCCATCCGATCGGTTTGAACATTGCCGTAGGGGCAGCTGACGACCACGTCCACGCGGTCGCCGGGGCGAAACAGTCCGGCTACGCCGTCCGTGGAAGAGACCCGGAGGGTGACGGCCCGCATTCCCGGCGGGATCAGGGCAAAGAGGTCGCGCTTTTGGGGCACGAAGCCGATGCGGTCACCCGACGGCGTGAAGGCCGTGGCCGGTTGACGGCCGGCATCATCTTCCTTTTCGGGCCGGAGGACGATCCGCAGTTTCGCCGCCGGGTCCGCACTGGTGACGGCGGCCGCTTCCTTCGGGGTGACCGCCAGGGTGGCGGTCCATCGCTTGGCCTTTCGTCCCCTTTTTTCTCCGTCGAGGCTTACCCCGAGGACCTCGGTATTGGAAAGGATCTGGTGGGATACCCGGCCCTCGGGATGATCGGAGAGCGGGGCCACGGCGAAAAGATCTACCCGGTCGCCGGGTTTCAGGTCCCGGGAGCCACCGGAGACACCGTCCACCGCCACGGTAATCGCCCGCATGCCGGCCTCGATCCCCCGGCTCATGGTCTTTGCCGGTGGCGGGGAGGGCGGGGGCGCTGTTACGGGGGGCGGCGAAACCGGTTCGGGTTTCGGCTGGTTCGTGTACACATATACGCCGAAGGCAGCCAGGCTTGCCAGGGCCAGGGGGAGAAGCAAGGTGATCGTCGTGCTGGTTTTTCTCATTTGCCCACCCTCAATCTGATGGCTCACCATAAATGGCGCGGCCTATCGAACCGGTGGTGAGATAGAAGACATATTCGTCGGTCGAAGGACCCCGGTACAGGTCCACCCGCCTGTAGGGCCTGCGATAACTGAACAAGTCCAGGAGCTTGATCACGGGGGTTTCCACCGGTTCATGATCGTCGGGATTCCGGCTGATCAGGCGGATCCTGCTGCTGTAGTCTCCCCGATCCTTTTGCGTGTCCCCCAAAACGGTCAATTTTTCCGCATCGGACGGCGTCACCGCGAGGGTGACCCGGGACGTGGGGTGGTTTAGATCCGCGCCCCATGCCAGGCTCTTTTCCGTGGCGACCACCTCGACGTCCTGCAGCAAGATAAGGGCCGTCCGGTGGGTATCGGTGATCCGCATCTGTTCCCCCGGTTTGTTTTCCGACAGATTGCTACCGGTGACATAGGAAGAGATGACGACCGCGTCCACCCGGTCGCTGGGCCGGAAAATCCCTCCCACGCCGTCCATGGCGTTCACCTCCAGGGTGAAGGCCCGCATGCCCGGGGCGATCAGTGCGGAGAGGTTCCGCTCCTGGGGCGAAAAGTCGCTCACCCCCCTGCCCGGGGCGAATGCCGTAGCCGTCTGGTCGGTCGGGGCGTCGTCGTCCGGATGGCGGACGATGAGCTGCAGCCTGGCCGAGGGATCGGCACTGGTCAGGGCCGCCGCATCCGCCGGCGTCACCGCCACCGTGACGGCCCACCGGTTTGGCTGCTTTCCCCCCGCCTTGTTATTGATGCCCACCGCGATTACCCGTACATCGGAAAGAAGCGGGTGAGACACCCGGCCTTCGGGAAGGTCGGGGATGGGCACCACGGCCTGCACATCCACCCGGTCGCCTGCGGTCAGTTCCCGGCTGCCGCCGGTGACGCTGTCCACGGCCAGGGTGACGGCGCGCATGCCGGATTCAAGCCGCCGGCTCAATCGCTTTTCGGTGGGTGGGGGCGGTACCTTTTCCTCCTCCGCCACCGCCACCGGTGGCTGCGGGGTCGGTTCTTGCCGCCGGTTCAAGTACTCGTACATGGCGTATGCCGCCAAACCCGACAGGGTCAGTGCAACCACCAGGGCGATCACGGTTCTAACTTTTCTCACGGTTCACCTGTTTCCGCATTCTTACTCGCAGGGTACTACGGAAATGCCATGATCGAGGTCGCGGCAAGGGTTTCGGGAAGCATGGTTTTTCCCAGGTATCCGGTAATGGGGCGATAAGGCACCTCGATCAACGATACCGAGATGCGCCGGGGGGCCGCCTCGTCGGCCGGGATGATCCGTATGTGGATGTGGCCGGCATTCAGATCCTTTATCGTCCACAGGGCCTCGGTCAGTGCCGTATTGGCAAACCGGATGGGATCTTCGGTATCGTGGCTGTCGGCCGTCCATTCCCGTGCCTTTACTGCGGCCCTCGCACCCTCTGCCACCGCGTTGCTGATGACCAGGCACTGGGTCATGTACCAGCCGTATTCGATGGTGGCAAAAACGATGAGAAGGAGTATCGGCGTGACCAGAGCAAATTCCATGGCGGCGGCGCCGCGTTGATTCGTAATGCTTCGAATCGTGTCCAATCGCATTGGTCGTCGTCAGTCGAGGGTATTGGCGTTGCCGGTTTTCACATCCTGGGCCGCATCGCTGAGTTTTTCGGCGATGGCCTCGAATAGTTCCGTGAGATTGTCGCCGAACAGGCCCAGTACCGTTACGAGAATTGCCGCCATGACGCCGACGATCAAGCCATATTCCACCGCCGTGGCGCCGGACTCGTCCTTAAGCAGGAAAATAAACCTTTCTTTGATGCTCATGCCATTGATGCTTTCACTGGGTTGTAAAAAATTCATTTCGATTCGCCTTTTGATATGACGTCGGCTGACAACACCTTTCTAAAGATGGGGCAGTGAAACGGACATGGATCTTCAGGCCACTGCAAAAACTGTTTTCTACCGCAAATGATCGAAAAATACATGTAAAAAAATGTTAAAAACCGGTACTTTTTTGCGGAATGTGACTTGCCGTCCGCAAGAGATCGGTAATTTGTTGACAAGCACTCGGGGCTGGGGTAGAGCCTTAGACCGGTGCCATTGGGCTTAATAGGAAATCCCGTTAAAATCGGGAGCGGTCCCGCCGCTGTAGCCGGGGACGACATTCGCCATTACCACTGTTTTCGATCAACGGGATGGGAAGGGGCGAAAAGTAGGAAGATCCGGAAGCCAGAAGACCTGCCGACAATACTTCCACATGCCGCCTTTTCTCTGCGGGAAAACGGAGCCGGGCGAAAAAAGGGTCAAGTAAGCTGGGTGCAGCCCTTCGTAGACGGTCGTCTGTCCGAAGGGTTTTTTTTATTCATCGGGTAGATGCCTGAACTTTATGAACTTGTTCGGATCCGGTGGAATCCCTGTTGCTATGGATGCTATCCAGCTTCTCGAGACCATTGTCCCTTTCAGTCGACTGTCGGCGAATCAGCTGCGGTCGGTTGCCCGTTGCTATCGGAAAACCGAGTGTCCGACCGGAACCACTATTGTCGAACAGGGTCAACCCATTGAATGTGTGGGTATCATTCATACCGGTACGGCTAAAGTCACGGTTGTCGATTTTCACGGCAATGAATTCATCTACGGGCTGTTAACACCGGGAGATATGATTTTCGACGTGTCTGTTCTCACGGGGGTACACGCCGCCGCCAGCGTGGTCAGCCTCGAACAAAGCGTATGTTTCTTCCAACCGCACCAGGCGTTTATTGATAGCATCGACGCCTATCCGACCTTAAAGACTTTTTTCTATCATCATGCCGTCGTGGGCTTTCGATGGGGGTATGAAACCTTTTGTCGTCGGCAGGTTGACGGAATTTTAGAAGAACCGCAAGGCGGTTTCCAACCACCGTTTATTCGCAAAGCCATCGACTACATCGATAAGAACTTTAGCAGCCCTATCACATTGGAGATGGTTGCCGACGAAACGGCCATGAGTAAATTCCATTTTTCCCGTTTGTTCAAACAACATTTGGGGTTGTCCTTCAAACAATATCTTAACCGAAAGCGGATCCAGGTTGCCAAAGTGCTGCTTTCTCATAATGGATGCAATGTGACCGAGGCTAGTTTTGCCGTCGGATTCAACGACGCCTCCTATTTCTCACGGGTCTTTCGTGAAATGGAAGGAAGTTCGCCCAAACGCTTCCTCCTGCATGGTTGAGAGTCCGTATATAACAACAAAGTACCTGCGCCGACACAAAATTTTAAAATGGAATGGTTCCTTTTGATTCTCTCCTCTTCGTTACTGAAAATTGATGACGTATCCAGGCGCCGGCGTTGTATATCGTGAGGCAAGCATCCGGTGGAAAGGAGCGGTGCCGGTAGGATCTATTGGAAGAAAAGGGTAACCCGGATCGTCGACACGATCGATCCGGGTTTAACATTTTTAGGGTCTTGGGCATGTTGATGGATGTGGGTTTATTAAATTTCTAACCCGTCCATAATCAAACGCTAACATACATCCAATAAAAGACTCCATTCCTTCGCTTGGGCAATCCGGTGTGCCGGTTGCTTTGACGGCGAAGGTCCAATTTTCCTTTTCGACGGACTGGTGATGTAATCCAGGCGGCGGAGCTGTGGGGTGTGGGTTTTTATCCAGTAGAATCCAATCCGCAGATTACGCAGATTGACGCAGAACAAGCAAAAAACTGCTTTTAAGGTTTTCTTTGCGGCTTGCGCGAAGCGGGCGTAAGGAAAGGGTTTCACGCGAAGGGGCGAAGGTATCCGGTTTCGGTTTAAAAACGCTTGCGTACAAATGGTTCGTCTATAATCTGCGAAATCTGTGTAATCTGTGGACAAAAAAATGATCCGCAGATTAATGATAGACCTCGTTATTTCCACCCATTTTGAGGGCCAAAAAATGGACATTTCGCCGTATCAAAATAGTGCTCAATTGAACGGGCGGCAGATAACTATCTGATATT
>Ga0209633_10005316_pt1 | contig 11336 bp, 10 predicted proteins | sample Cruoilmetagenom1_FD_187290 | JGI IMG/M metagenome (GOLD analysis project Ga0209633, IMG submission 187290) | Oil polluted marine microbial communities from Coal Oil Point, Santa Barbara, California, USA - Sample 1 (SPAdes) (version 2) | ecosystem: Environmental > Aquatic > Marine > Oil seeps ... | reverse complement strand
CTGCGAAAAGCGGCGACGATAGCGGCGCGGTCCGTTCCCCGGATGGGGTCGTTATTCGGCCCGAGGGCTTCATGAACGATCCAGCCGATCGCCGGCGCCGGTTTGAGCTCGACAATCGCGACGCCTTTCCCGCCCGCTTGCGGCGCGTAGCGGTAGAAATAAGCCTCGCCCTTCAGCACCGACCAGAGATAGGTGCGGATGCAATTGTCGAACTCACGCGCGGCGCGGGCGAGGTCAGCGTAGCAGGTGAGCGGGCGCAAAGCGTCGACCCCGCCTATGACCAACGCCCCCGTGGGCGCCGGCGGGAAAGGGGCCTGCTCATAATGCTTCATCACCCACGAGCGGATGTAGCCCGCCTTCGCGTTTTCGAGCGACGTCTTGATCTGCCGATCGGTCAAGTCCGTCCGTACACGGCGGACAAGTTCAATCGCGAACAAAACTTCGCTCAATTGCCGCGGCCGCTTGACCAGCTTCAGGGCGCCTTGCGTGCGATAAGCTTCCGGCAGCCGCCCAAGCGTCAACACATCGCGTCGCGTGATGCGGGGCATGTGCGTCAGCGTTTTGCGCGACGCCGGATCGTTCATCAGCGCGGCGAGGCGCAAATAACTCGCCGGGCGCCACACGCCGCCTGCAAAATGCGCGGGCAGCTTCGCAAGCGCCGGAACGGTCCGGACGCCGTCAAGATCGCCCGCGTTCATGACGAGCGACTTGCGCGTCAAAACGCCAAGCCCGCGCGCAAAGACGCCAAGATGATCGGCGTCGTCGCGCGTCTCGCCCATCAGCGCGAGGCAGAGCGCGATAAAATGCAGCTCGTCCCGGCGCAGCATTAAAGCGCGCGCGGCGATATCGTCATTTTGCGCTGCAATCGCCGCAACATAAGGCGTCATCCAGCCATAGGGCCCGCCATAAGGCCCGCTGGTCGGGTTTGCATAAGGGGCGATGCCCGGCGCTCGCGCAGCCGGCCGCATGTCCGTAATGTTTTGAAAAGTCATCGGATCATCTCTCTTCGGATTTTCTAATAGGGCGACGCAGTTCGTCCTCGCCCTATCCGCTCGAGAGAGGGCGCAGTCAGATTGCGTTTAACCAATCTTGGTTGCGCTGTTTCATCCATTGCTCCTTGGGTTCCCGCCGCGTGATGCGACAGGGAGTGGGGCGTATAAAGAAGAGTTTTTAAAATTGCAACCCCGCAAGATCCGTAATGACTTTTCGTTTTGTTTCAGGCTCCTTTCTCTTTGTGTTTTTCTCCGTCATCCCGTGTGCTGTGCAGCACCCCGACCGCAAAGGCGGTCGACTCTTTAATTGCGCGCCTTCGCGTGCGGGTGACGCACTGCTAACATCGGATCTGTTCCGGCGAATTCGAACTTGCCGTGAGATATCCCGGACCAGTGCAGCGGTGTATCACACCGCAGCGGTTGGACGAATTCGTTCAACGGGATGACGATTACTTTACTTTCTTCCATAGCTTCCTCGCGCCGCGGAGGGCGGGCGGCCTTGCGCCGCCCTTTTCGATGCGCGCGTCGCCGCGGCGCCCGCTCCAACGACGCGCCTGAAAAGGGCTTTCGCGCTTTGCGAACCCTGTAACCACAGGGCCTGCAGCCGAATCTGGTCCAACATTTTCACCCGCGATCGCCGCCGGCGCCGCCTGTCTCTGAGATGTGTTCATATGCTGCATCTGGTTTACTCCTATGGCCGCAATTCCGGATCGCGTGAAGAGCGCTCGCGACGATGCTGCTCCATGTCCGGACTGCCCATGACTATAAGGCCGCCGGAAAGGGCGGGGATGAAATTTAATATATTAAATTTCATCCTCACGGCCCGGAATGGCCTTATAATGAGCGGTGGGCGCAGTGTGTATCGGACATCTCGCTAATGCCCCCTTCGTCAGCTTCGCTGACACTTCCCCCGTGAACGGGGGAAGAAGGAATTTGCCGAATGCTCGATCTATTCCTCCCCCGCTTGCGGGGGAGGTGGCCCGAAGGGCCGGAGGGGGCTACCCTCAACATATGAGAAAGCCTCATCCGAACGCGCGCAAGCTTCGCAAAGACATGCCAGAGGCCGAGCAACGCCTATGGTATTTCATTCGTCGCAAGGAACTCGGCGGCTTCCGCTTTCGCCGTCAGCATACGATCGGACCTTATATCGTCGACTTTGCCTGCGTCGAATCAAACCTCGTCATTGAGCTTGATGGCGACCAGCATGCGCTGGGCGACACGCCGGAACGAGACGGGAAGCGGGATGCATATTTGAATCAACAAGGCTTTGAGGTTTTGCGTTTCTGGAACAATGAAGTTTACGAGAATATCGATGGTGTTTTGGAGGTGATCCTCGACGCAGCGATGAATTCGGCAAGAGCAAAGCAAGCGGACGATTCACAGCAGTAGCCCCCTTCGTCGGCTCCGCCGACACTTCCCCCGCGGGGCGGGGGAAGAATATCCATCGTCACGACGGATAGAATTCCTCTCCCTTCTTGATCAAGCTTTTCAGAAATTGGCGCTTCGCAAGCTCGGGTAAACGGCGCATAATTCGTGAAAAGCAGTAAAACTTAGGCTCGCACAATATGCTTTAAAAAGCGTTTCCCGTTAGATTCGTGAACTCCAGCCAGCTGATCCAGTGCTTCAGGGTCCGATAGGTCTTCTGAATTATAGATGACAAAGACAAAGTCAGCGAGGTGGGTCCATTTTGAGTAAAGCAACAAGTCTTCTGCAAATTCTTTGATAAGGCGACTTTGATCGTCCGGTCTTCTCACATACTTTACTTCAATCAGAACCCCCAAGTCCTCCAATGCAAAGTCGGCGCGGGAGGACTTGCCGCCCGCTACTTTGCCGACCGGCTCTTCATCTATAGCGTACTTAAAATACGCCCGAATAACTGCAAGCAATAGGTCTTGCACATCATATTCATCATTTACCTCAAGATTCGGTCTGTTTCTTTTCCTTTGGCTCAGTGATCGAGCGCTTCGCGGGAGCCTTCTACATATGCGCAATAAGAGTTCAATTTCCGGTTTTGTATCCGGGGTTTCTGAGCCTAAATTTGTCTGTGACGAAAACAAAAACTGATTTGTAAAATCTTCCCCTCGTGAAAACGGGAGCAAGCTCCTATTTGTCGCCATGTCGGCGATGCCGCTGGCTCTCATTTCACTATTGTGTTGCTCCGCGTAGATTTGTTTTGAGTGCGGAGTTCTTACAATTTGTATTTCTTCTAATTGATCTTTGTTGGATATAACCATGCCGTTTACTGTGAAGGGCAGATTATTAAGCCATGGCTCGACTATTTCACGCTGAATTTTTTCGAATTTTGCATCGTTGAGGACAGAGGTGCTTTTGCCGCCAATTTTTGAAACGTAGCAGTGCCAATATAAATCATCAGGTGCAATAGTTTCTGAGACGGCCAATGTGCATTCTCCTAAATATCCAGCTCATCCCGAACAAACTCAGCATTCTCCTGGATAAACTGAAACCGCGCTTCCGGTTTCTTGCCCATCAGGCGCTCGACGAGGTCGTTGGCTTCTTCGATCTTGTCTTCGGCGATGACGACGCGGGCGAGCGTTCTTGTGGCCGGGTTCATGGTGGTTTCTTTTAGCTGCGCGGGCATCATTTCGCCGAGGCCTTTGAAGCGGCCGACATCGACTTTCTGGTTGGCTTTGAATTTCGATTTCAACAGCCTGTCGCGGCTCTCCTCGTCCATGGCGTACACGGACTTTCCCCCCGCCGAGAGGCGGAAGAGCGGCGGCTGCGCCATATAGAGGCGGCCCTCGCGGATCAGCTCCGGCATTTCGCGGTGAAAGAAGGTGATGAGGAGGGCGGCGATATGCGCGCCGTCGACATCGGCGTCAGTCATGATGATGATTTTTTCGTAGCGCAGCGCCTCGAGATCGAATTTCGACCCGATCCCGGCGCCCAGCGCCTGGGTCATGTCGGCGATTTCCTGATTGGCGAGGATCTTGTCGCGCGGCGCGGAGGCGACATTGAGGATTTTGCCGCGCAAGGGCAGGATCGCCTGGGTCGTGCGGTTGCGCGCCTGTTTCGCCGAGCCGCCGGCGCTATCGCCCTCGACCAGGAAAATCTCCGAGCCCTGACGATTGGCGCTCGAGCAATCGGCGAGCTTGCCGGGCAGGCGCAGCTTGCGCGTCGCGGCGGCGCGGGAGACTTCCTTTTCCTTGCGCCGGCGCTGGCGCTCTTCGGAGCGGTCAACGACCCAGTCGACAAGCTGGCCGGCTTGCTTTGGGTTGGAGGCCAGCCAATGGTCAAAAGCGGGCCTGATGGTCGCCTCGACGATCTTTTGCGCTTCCGCCGTCGCGAGCTTGTCTTTTGTTTGGCCCTGAAACTCCGGATTGCGTACAAAGACCGAGAGGAGGGCGCCGGCCGTGCCGAGGACATCCTCGGCGGTGACGTTCGCGGCTTTCTTCACGCCCGATAACTCGCCATAGGCTTTAAGGCCCCGGGTCAGCGCCGCGCGCAGCCCCGCCTCATGGGTGCCGCCTTCCGCCGTCGGCACGGTGTTGCAGTAAGAATGAACGAAGCCGTCCGCATCGCCGAACCCGGCGGCGCCCCAGAGGACGGCCCATTCGACATTGCCATGGCCGCCGTCTTCGGTGCGCTCGACCTTGCCGGTGAACATGTCTTCGGTGACGGTGGGCTTGGCGCCCGCGAGGGTTTGGAGATAATCCGTAAGCCCCCTTTCGAAGTGGAAGACCGCTTCGGCCGGCGTCTGATCCTTGTCCTTGATCAGGCTCGTCGCACACTTCCAGCGGATTTCGACCCCGCCGAAGAGATAGGCTTTCGAGCGCGCCATTTTAAACAGGCGCGAGGGGCGGAAGGCTGCTTTCGCCCCGAATATTTTCGGGTCCGGGTGGAACATAACCGAGGTGCCGCGTTTGTTTGGCGCGGGGCCGACCTTTTCGAGCTTGGTGCGCGGCTTTCCTTCCGCGTAAGCCTGGCGCCACATGGTGCGCCCGCGGCAGACCTCGACGATGAGATCATCGGAAAGCGCGTTCACCACCGAGACGCCGACGCCGTGCAGCCCGCCGGAGGTGACATACGCCTTGCCCTCGAACTTGCCGCCGGAATGCAGCGTCGTCATGATCACTTCAAGCGCGGACTTCTTTTTGAATTTCGGATGCGGGTCGACGGGCACGCCGCGGCCATTGTCGGTCACTTGTAAGTAGCCGTCCTCGAACAGCTCCACCTCGATGCGGCTCGCATGGCCCGCGACCGCCTCATCCATCGAGTTATCGAGCACCTCGGCGAAGAGATGGTGCAGCGCCTTTTCGTCGGTGCCGCCAATATACATGCCCGGGCGCTTGCGCACCGGTTCAAGGCCCTCGAGAACCTCGATGTCCTTTGCGGTGTAATCGCCGAAGAGATCGTCGTCTTTCTTTGCTGTCGCCCGTTTCGCCATACGTTTACTGACTATCTTTCTTAACTGAAATGGAAGCGCCGCCGCGGCCTTTGCCTTCGGCGAATTGCGTCGCGCCGGATATCGTTTCGCCTGATTCGAGGGTGTTTAGCCCCAGCCGGAATTCTTCGCGCATCGCTTCGCGCTCCGGGAGCGACCATTGCGCCAGCGCCGAGGCGCGGTCATTGCGCATGCAGATCTGGGGCAGGGCGGCGAGATCATGCGCGAGACGCGTCGCCTCGGCGAGCGCCTTGCCCGGCTCGGCGAGGCGATTGGCGAGGCCCCAGTCATAGGCTTCCTCCGCGCCAACGCCGCGCCCGGTGAGGATCATGTCCATCGCCCGCGACTGGCCGATCAGGCGCGGCAGGCGCACCGTGCCGCCGTCGATCAAAGGGACGCCAAAGCGCCGGCAATAAACCCCGAAGGTCGCGTTCCGCGCCGCAACGCGCAGATCGCACCACAGAGCGAGCTCAATCCCGCCCGCGACGGCGTGGCCTTCAATCGCGGCGATCACCGGTTTTGACAGCGCCAACCGCGTTGACCCCATTGGTCCGTCGAGTTGGGGCCCGTCGCCGTCCTTCTCGATGCGGTTGCCGGCGCCTTCCGCGATCGCTTTCAAATCCGCGCCGGCGCAAAAATTTTCCCCAGCGCCGGTGAGAACCGCAACGCTGAGATCGTCATCGCCGTCAAAGGCGCGAAAGGCGGCGGCCAGCGCATCAGCGCTCACGCGATCGACCGCATTGCGCCGTTCCGGCCGGTTGATCGTTACGATGAAGACCGGGCCGTCTATAGCGGTGAGAATTGGCGGGGCGCTCTTAGACATGGCCGCGTTGTGGCGCAGACGCGAGGCCCGCGCAAGCAATTGCTCATTCAACGCGAACATGGGAACCTCCAGCAAGACATTCCTCTGGGGAAAAATCAATGGCCGGAAATCTCGACAAGCCGCTGGCGCTGCCTAATGGCGCGACTTTGAAAAACCGCATCTCGAAGGCGGCGATGACCGAAGGGCTGGCGGATGAACATAACCGCGCGACGGCGCGCCACGCGACGCTCTATCGCCGCTGGGCCGAGGGCGGCGCGGGGATGCTGCTCACCGGCAATGTCATGGTCGACCGGCGCTATCTGGAGCGGCCGGGCAATGTCGTGATTGACGGGCCCCAGTCAGAAGAACAGCTCGCGGCTTTGCGCGCATGGGCCTCCGCGGCGCGCGGCGCCGGCGCCGATATCTGGATGCAGATTTCGCATGCCGGGCGGCAGTCGCCGAAGATTGTCGCAACCGAGCCCGTGGCGCCGTCGGCGGTGGAGATCGGCCTGCCCGGCGGAACCTTCGCCAAGCCGCGCGCCCTGTTGCCTGAAGAAATCGCCGACGTTATCGACCGGTTCGTGCATACGGCGTCGGTGGCGAAGCAAACCGGCTTTACCGGCGTGCAGATTCACGCAGCCCATGGCTATCTCCTGTCGGAATTCTTGAACCCTCTCGTTAATCAGAGGACGGATGAATGGGGCGGGAGCCTTGAGAACCGCGCGCGCCTCCTATTGCGGGTGATTGAGGCGGTGCGCGCCAATGTCGGGTCCGGCTATCCGATTTCGGTCAAGCTCAATTCGTCGGACTTTCAAAAAGGCGGCTTCGGCCCGGAGGACAGCCTGAAAGTCGCCGCATGGCTGAACGACGCCGGCGTCGATCTCCTGGAAATTTCAGGGGGCTCCTATGAGCAGCCGGCGATGATGGACATTGAGGGGATGGAGCAGCGCTATGAGGAAGAAAAGCGCGCTTCAACCCGCGCCCGCGAGGCTTATTTTATGACCTATGCGGAGGAAATCCGCAAAGTCGCAAAGATGCCATTGATGGTGACCGGCGGGTTCCGCTCCCGCACCGGCATGGAAGAGGCGCTCTCCTCCGGCGCGTGCGACATTTGCGGGATCGCCCGCCCGCTTTGCGTTGACCCGGATGCGCCCAACAAGCTGATCAGCGGCAAGGTTGAGGCGGTCCCCTCCTGGGAGAAGACGCTGCGCATCGGCCCCGGAATTTTCGGGCCGAATTCCAGCATCGACCTCATCAAGGCGCTCAACGGTTTCGCCGTGATGGCGTTTTTCTATGAGAATATCTTCCGCTTGGCCGACGGCCTTGAAGCAAAAACAAAAATGGCTCTCTTACCGGCGTTTATCAAACAGCAAATGGGCGAGACGAAGGCGGCAAAGGCGCTGGAGCGGTAGAGGCCTTTATCCACTACCGGACTACAGCCAATGTACTAACTCGCTAGCTTGGGAGGGGGCCGTGCATCGGGCTTGGGTTGGTTTTATTTCAATGCAGTCTCATTGCTTCGAAACCCGAGACGATTTTTTACGCTAAGGATTTTTATACGGCAGGTGTCCAATACTTTTACGCCCGCCAATTGTAGCCCTTGGAAAATCGCGCCGCCAAAAAGTCGACAAAGGCGCGTATTTTTGGCGACGTGTAGGGGCCGGGCGCATACATGGCGTAAAGCGGCGTATCTTCCGGTTTTGGCGTGAAGCCTTTCAATACTTCTACGAGCCGGCCGTCGGCGATCGCTTCGCCCACCAACCACTCCGGCGTTAGGACGACGCCGAGCCCGGCGCAGGCGCCTGCAACGAGTGTTTCGCCGTCATCTGCATAATAAGGACCGGATACATGAACATTATAGTCGTTTTTTCCTTTCCGAAATCGCCACAGGCTGCTCCCTGCATGGGTGCGATAAGAAAGACATGCATGGTTTTTTAGATCGGTCGGATTTCTTGGTTTCGAGGCGCGATCAAGATAAGCGGGACTGGCGCAAACCAGCCGTTTGGCTGCTCCAAGCTTTCGCGCGATTAAACTCGAATCTTCAAGCCGCCCGATACGAATGGCCACGTCGAGACCGTCTTCAATCATATCCACAAGGCGGTCTGAAACCTGAACAACAGCGCGCACTTTCGGATACCGCATTTGGAATGCCGCTATGGCAGGCGCAATATGCAAGCGCGCAACGCTTGCCGAGACCGTAATCCGCAACGTTCCGCTTGGGTCTGCCCGTATTTCCGTGACCGACAGATTGGCTTCTTCAACCGCCTGAACGATCTGGCGAGATCGCTCATAATAGGCCTCGCCAGCCTCCGTCAGACTCAAACTTCGCGTGGTTCTCTGCAGAAGCCTTACGCCGAGAAAGTCTTCCAATTCGCTGATGCGGCGTGAAATGGAGGGCGGCGCCAGCCCCAACGCGCGACCGGCGGCCGAAAGCGCGCCGGTTTCAACAACCTTCACGAAAACCTGCATTGCGGCGAGTTTATCCATTTTCTATTATTCCGGTTTTTCGAATAATATATTCTAATTTTTACGTATTATCAAAATTATAATTCATCCGCATATTGGCCGCGAAGACATCAGGCAAAGCCTCGGGCCCGTAAAGGGCCAGACCCATTCGACGAGGCCTTCAATCAGCGGATAATCCCCGCAAGGAGCAATAACATGAGCGATTCATCTACAGATTTACGCGATTACGACGCCATTGCGCGTGCCGTACATTATTACATCGACGGGCTGATATCCGGACGCGGCGACGATATGAAGCCGGGGTTTCACAGGGATGCAACAATTTATGGCAACCCCGGCGGCGAATTATTTAGCGGGCCGATTCAATTACTATTCGACCTCACGGATAAGAACGGCGCCGCTTCGGAACTTCAAGCGCGCATTGCCGGCATAGATCTCAATGGAACGGTGGCGACGGCGCGTCTTGAGCTCAACAACTGGGCCGGCGCCCGGTACACCGACTTATTTACGCTGCTCAAGACCGATGGCGAGTGGAAGATCATAAACAAGGTCTTTCACTTGCACGCGTAGCTGAACATTCAACCTAGCTCGACAAAACTATAAGGATCAGACCATGACCCGTTTATTCGACCCGCTCCGAATCGGCAATCTTACACTGCCCAACCGGATCATTATGGCGCCGCTGACACGGGGCCGCACGGGCGCCGCCGGCGTTCCCGGACCGCTCGTTGCGAAATATTACGCTCAACGCGCTGACGCGGGGCTGCTCATTTCAGAAGCCACCGCCATTAATGTGCAGGGCCGCGGCTGGCGCAACGCGCCGGGCATTTATAATGACGCCCAGGTCGCTGGATGGCGGGGTGTCGCCGAGGCCGTCCACGGCCGGGGCGGACGCGTCTTCATGCAGATCTGGCATATGGGCCGCACTGTCCTACCGGAATATGCAAACGGCGAACGCCCGGTCGCGCCGTCCGAGGTTAAGGCAGATGGCGGAATGCTGGACCAGGACGGCAACCGGCGCCCGTTCGTCATGCCCCGCACTATTACCATCCCGGAAATCAAAGAGACCGTTGCCGGCTTCGCGAGAGCTGCGGAACGCGCTGTCGAGGCGGGCATGGATGGTGTCGAGATACATGGAGCCAATAACTTTCTCGTGGATTCGTTTCTCCGTGATGGGACCAATCGGCGCAAAGATGAATATGGCGGACCGATTGAAAACCGCGCACGGTTTATGATTGAAGTCGTCGATGCGGTCAGCCGCGCGATTGGGGCCGATCGGGTCGGCGTGCGCCTGTCGCCCACAAACAGCTATTTCGGGATCAGCGATTCCGAGCCGCATGTGACTTTCCCTGACGTAGCGGCGTTGCTCAATCGTTTTGATCTCGCCTATCTCCATATTCTCGAATCCAAACCGGAGAACGGCATCGCGCCGGTCGCGCCGCTCATCCGCGACGCCTATAAAGGGACCCTCATTAAAAATGGCGGTTACGATCAGGGGAGCAGCAGCGATGCTCTCGCCGCTGGCGAGGCCGACGCCATTGCGTTTGGCACCTCATTTATCGCCAACCCTGATCTCGTTGAACGATTTAGGCAGAGCTTGCCCCTTAGTGAAGCAGATCCGGACACATTCTATACGGAAGGTCCAGTTGGTTACACGGACTATCCGTTCGCCAAGTCAGCGGCGTGATCTCATTGCGATAGCAAACCCAAGCCGAGCACCCTAGCTCGGCTTGGGCGAATATAATGGCTCTCGCTTCGAAAGTGTTGGAGCAGCAGAAGATCACGCTTTGATGGCGGCGTGTAAAAAATTCCAGAGGGGTTCGGCTTCTTTTTGCAAGGCGAAATCAAAATCAAAAATTGACCAGCGCATGATGAGGCCTTGAATAAGGGAAGACACAAGACGCGCTGTTTCAGCGGCATCAATGCTTTTGCGAAAACAACCGCTGCTCTGACCTTCTCGGATCAATTCGGCGATATGATCGTTGTAGTTGACGATGATCGTTTGAGCGGCGGCCTTCAGCGCTGCAGATTCATTATGCAGACGATCTGAAAAAAGCAGCCGCGGCAAGCCTTTGTTGCGGCTGATAAAGTGCAACTGCGTATCGATCACCTGCCGCAGGCGCTCATCCGCAGGGCCGGAATCGGTGAAATGGCGGCCTATAGCCTGAAACAGATCTTGCCCGATTTTTTCAATCGCTTCGGCAAATATCGAATCACGGTTCTTGAAGTGGCGAAACACAGTCGGTTGGGCAATGCCCACGCGATCTGCGATCGCCTGCGCGGAAACATGACTAACGCCCTTATGCGCGGCCAGCTGCATCGCAGCTTCGACGATTTCCTGCTTTCGCGTGTTGTGTGGTTTACCCATTATAAGAGATGTCCGTGCCATGCGAGGGGAATCGATCTGCCGGCACGGACTTTATGCGATAAGATATATTTTAGAAAGCAACGTTCACGCCCAAAATAGCGCCAATACTTTCGGCGTCGCTCTCACTATGAGTCTCGCCGGGGGCGAGGTTGCCGCCGCTAATAAAATTCAATGGCGTATACCCTTCGACCAATACGCCTTCGCCGAACAGTTTGACGCTATCGCTCAAGAAGAGGGCGGAACCGAGAACCCACTGGTTTTGCCGCTCCCAGGGCGCCCCATCTGGTCCAGCGGTAAATGTGCTGA
>Ga0209633_10005315_pt1 | contig 11337 bp, 13 predicted proteins | sample Cruoilmetagenom1_FD_187290 | JGI IMG/M metagenome (GOLD analysis project Ga0209633, IMG submission 187290) | Oil polluted marine microbial communities from Coal Oil Point, Santa Barbara, California, USA - Sample 1 (SPAdes) (version 2) | ecosystem: Environmental > Aquatic > Marine > Oil seeps ... | reverse complement strand
GAAAATAATTACTACTGTTAAAGATGCCCATAAACCGAATTGATAATTTTTGATGTTTTCATTGGTAATAAACTCATCATACGTTTTATTATTCATCGACATTTCAGTAAACATTCGCAAAAGAAATAAACAAACCATTGAGATTAATACCGAACCAAAAATGCCAATAACAATTCGTTTTACGCTTTCATTTTCTTTCCATTTTCTATTTCCTAGATAAGTAAAAAATGCCATATTTGAAAAACCAATCACAAAAGAATACAACTGGTAAAAGCTGAAATTTATGATAAACGCATTGAAACTATCAAAATTAAAGCCACTATATAAATAATTGCCAATAAGGAATATTATGGTTCCAATTATAAAGACTATCAATATGTTTTTACCTTTATTATTCATTTTTTACACTCTTTAGTTATAACTTAATTTCAAAAGTAAGGTCTTTATCAATCAATTCAAATTTTGCATCGCTAAATTGAGGTGGCCCGTAATTCATTGTATTATTCGATGCTCCATAATCTTCTATTGGCATTCCGTTTTCTTGAAAATCCATTTTACCATTGCTGTTTGAATCATGAAAACAAGTTACAGCATATTCACCTGGTTTTAGCTGTTGAAAAATAATGTGTACTTTTCCATTCATTATTTCTGCTTCAGCGATTTTTAAAACTTTTCTATTATTAAAATTTGATTCTGAATCGTATAAAGCAAAATATACTTTTCCCTTATCGGAAGTAACATTATTTATTTCAACTTTAACTTGATGATTGGGTTTTTTATCAGATTTAATCTCTGCAATGTTTGAGGTTTGTGAAAAACCTATCAAACTTATGAAATACATTATAAGAACTACAATAATTTTTAACATGATATTTAATTTAAGGGTTAATAATTTATTACGGTACAAAAGTCATTCAAAAGAATAGTCTTTAAAATTTTATTATACTGAATTGTTATAAATAATAGATGAATTGTAATAAACAGTTTCAAACAGAAAATATTTATATATTTATATGTTTGAAAACGTGTAACTTTTTATTCGTTTTAACTACTTATAAACAAATCAACTATTAGGTGTCCCAAGAACTTGAAAAAAAATTTGCTAGCGAATTAGAAAAAAATCAAGGCATTATTCATAAAGTTTGTAGATCGTATACAAATAATGAAACTGCGCATAAAGATTTGTTTCAAGAAATTACCATTCAACTTTGGAAAGCCTATCCTAAATTTAGAGGCGATTCTAAATTTAGCACTTGGATGTATCGTGTTGCTTTTAATACTGCAATTTCATTATATAGAAAATCAAAAAGAAGTATTGAAACCACACAAATTTATGATAATTTAAAAGAGTTAGAATTTCAAGATTATGACGATACCAAGGATCAACAACTAAAGCTTTTGTACAATGCTATTTATAGCTTAAATGATATTGAAAAAGCTTTGGCTTTATTGTATTTAGAAGATAAAAGCTATAAAGAAATAGCGGGTATGCTTGGTATTAGTGAGGTAAATGCGAGGGTGAAAATGAACAGAACCAAAACAAAATTAAAAAACATTTTAAATCCATAAATATGGACCAATTAGAAAAATTAAAAAATGTATGGAAAGATCAAAGTGAATCTACTATAAAATTCACCGAAAGTGATATTTATAATATGGTTCATCAAAGATCTTCATCTATAGTGAAGTGGATACTAATCATAAGCATATTAGAATTTGTACTACCTAATTTGTTTATACTTTTCAGTGATTTTGAGTCAACAAAAACGGTTTATCAAAATTATGGCTTAAATGATAGTATGCTCGTTTATACAATAATTCATGTAATAGTTATACTAGGTTTTATTTATCTATTTTATAAAAATTACAAAAACATTAATGCAGAATGTAGTGTTAAAGATTTATTACACAACATCTTAAAAACTAGAAAAACAGTTAAATACTATATATATTACAACTTAACCATGGCTGCAATTATTGGTATTCATGTATTTTATATTGTATTTAATTCTGAGCAGTTTATTAACAAATTACCGACAAATACCAGTATGGTAATGATTTGGTTAGTTGCCATCGGAATATTTGCCTTTTTCTTATTTTTATTTTGGTGCTTTTACAGAATTATTTACGGTTTTTTTCTTAAAAAATTAAAAAATAATTATGCCGAGCTACAAGAAGCCGAGTAATTAAATAACATCAATATCACCTTTACCTTCTCTAATAATTTGAATCTCATTGTTAGTTAAGTCTATTACTGTTGATGCTAAGTTATCTCCATAACCACCATCAATAACCAAATCTACTTTATCATGCCATTTTTCAAAAATTAATTCAGGATCTGTAGTATATTCAATAACATCATCTTCATCATAAATAGAGGTAGAAATTATTGGGTTACCTAATTCTTTTACAATTTCTCTAACAATATTATTGTCTGGAATTCTTATCCCTACAGTTTTTTTCTTTTTAAAGGCCTTTGGTAAATTATTATTTCCATCTAAAATAAAAGTATAAGCACCAGGCAATGCTCTTTTTAAAATTTTATATGTTGGTGTATTAATTTGTTTTACGTATTCTGATAAATTACTTAAATCATAACAAATAAATGAGAAATTTGCTTTTTCTAATTTTACTCCTTTTATTTTCGCTATTTTATCAAGGGCTTTATTATTTAAAATATCACAACCCAATCCATAAACTGTATCCGTAGGATAAATTATTAAGCCTCCATTTTTTAATACTTTAACGGCCTTTTCAATTTCTTTTGCATTTGGATTTTCGTTATAAATTTTAATAAGTTGGGACATAAAATTTTATTTTAAACCAAATTTACAAACTCTAGTAAGAATAAACCTATTAATTATTTCAAAAATAAAAGCTGTTTGATTTAAAATCAAACAGCTTTTATATATAATAATCTGTTTTTTCTATTCTACTACTAACCTAAACCCTTCTCCATGAATATTGATTATTTCTACTTTTTCATCTGGCTTCAAGTATTTACGCAATTTAGCAATATAAACATCCATACTCCTTGAAGTAAAATAATTATCATCTCTCCAAATTTTGGTTAATGCCAATTCTCGAGGCAATAAATCATTCTTGTATATTGCTAATAACTTTAGTAATTTGTTTTCTTTAGGAGAAAGCTTTCTTGGTTCTCCCCCATTATGTGACAATTGACGTAATTTAGAATTTAAATGAAAATTTCCAATTTCAAATTCAAATTGATTGTCTTCTGTAGATGTTTCCGTTTCTTTACGTTGTAAAATTGCTTTTAATTTTAGTAGTAAAACTTCCGAATCAAAAGGCTTATTCAAATAATCATCAGCTCCTACTTGATAACCTTTTAAAACATCTTCTTTCATAGATTTGGCTGTAAGAAAAATTATTGGAATATCACTATTGGTAGATCTAATATCTTTTGCCAAAGAAAAGCCATCTTTTTTAGGCATCATAACATCTAAAATACAAATATCAAAGTCATCATTCTTAAAGGAAATCAATCCATCTAATCCGTCCTTAGCATGTGTAACATCATAATCGTTTAAAGATAAGTAATCTTTCAAAACGGTTCCAAAATTAGGATCATCTTCTACTAATAATATTTTTTTATTTGCCATAATAATTAATTTAAATTAATGGTATTTTTACTATAAAAGTACTCCCAATACCTTTCTCACTTTCAACATAAACAGTACCTTGATGTTTTTCAACGATACTTTTTACGTAAGAAAGACCCAGACCGTGACCTTTTACATTATGAATATTCCCTGTTTGTTCTCTATAAAATTTATTAAATATTTTTCGTTGTACGTTTTTATTCATGCCAATTCCTTGATCTTGAATTTTTAAAACAATATTATTTCCTGCATTTTCAGTATATATATCAATTTTAGGTGCATCATCCGAATATTTAATTGCATTATCTAAAATATTGGTTATCACGTTGGTAATATGAAATCCACTTACCAAAACTTCGCTTTGTTTAGCATAGTAATGTTTTTTTATATACCCATCTCTATCGTTTATTATCAAATCAACATGGGCAATTGCATTATCAACTATATCGTGTAAATTCAGTACATCCTTACTTAAATCTAATTGATTTTTTTCTAATTTTGATATTCTTAAAACATTTTCTACTTGCGCATGCATTCTTTTATTTTCTTGTCGAATCATTTCGGCATAACGTAAAACCTTATCATTATCCCCTAAAATTTTAGGGTTTTTGATAGAATCAATTGCCAAATTAATTGTTGCAATTGGCGTTTTAAATTCATGGGTCATATTATTGATAAAATCTGTTTTAATCTCTGATATTTGTTTTTGTTTAATCAATTGATATAAAGCACTTGCAAAAGCTAAAATTATGATGAGAATAAACAATGCCGATAACAATAATATATTTGCCATTGTCGCTAAAATATATTTCTTTTTATCTGGAAAGCTTACATATAAATCATAATCATTATTTCCATCATTATCTACAAATAAAGGAACTTTATAAGAGTAACTCTTATCTCCTTTAAATTTTTTTGATTTTACTTTTGTTATTAAATCATCACTAAAAACTCCAAATTCAAATTTTGTGTCAATATTTCTAGCTCGTAATTCATTATCTAAATTTAACCTAATTTCATTATTACTAACTCTATTATTAATTGGAATTCTTGAAACAATATTTTTAAATAATTTATCTAATTCTAATTTATCATATCGGTCTAAACTACCTGCTTTTACCACTCTATCTTTAGGTGATAGTTCTTTAAAATCTTTTGAAACAAACTCTATTTTTTCAATTTGAGTTTCTTCTCTGCCTAAAAATGTTTTAAAATCAACCGTTGTCGTATCAAATGGTGACATTTGTGTTTTAAAACTATTTTCAACTATACTTTGACGAAAAGTTAATATTTCATTATTAATAGTATCAATTTGCTGAAAGAAAAAATCTTTTACATTTCTTTCATTCGATTGCTGTACACTATCTAATAGTGGAGAATATTTTTTAACATTATCATCAAACTCTCTATGAGCAATATTTTCTGATACTTCTCTTAAAGCAAATTTTACACTTGTTGTAAATTGCTTTTCACGCATTTCAACAGAAGATCTAATCCAAAATATTTGAACAGTTATGATACCAATCAAGGCAAATCCCATCAACACAACTAAAAGTACGAAAATTCGTTTATTCATTGTAACAAATTTAGAGTTTCTTTAATTAATATATAATCTTTTAACAAATGTTAACGAAACTGTTAATTAATTTAACAAATATTTAAGATATAATCAACTCGTCAGATTTATTTTAATAAGGATTTGTGTATTTGAAAAACTTCTTTTTCACTTTCAAGTAAGTCTATATTATGGATAACGTATTTTGATTTCTCAATTTTAAACTTATCACTTAATTGATTTTGCATTCTTTCTAAAACCTTTTGTTTTGAAACATTATCCCTCATCATTACACGATCAATTTTAACTGTTTTTGGTGCTGTCACTGTAATTATTTCATCAAAATTGTTTTGATTATCATTCTCAAAAATAATTGCATTCTCTTGAATAATATACTTAAATTTTTGATTGCTTATCCATGTTTTAAAGTGTTTTTCTACCTCAGGATGAACAACCTGATTTAAAGCATGCAATTTTTCTTTATTATTAAATACAATATTTGCTATAAATAGTCTATTTAATTTATTATCGATATATGTATTTTCACCAAAAACAGAAATCAATTTTGCTTTGATATCATTAGATTGAAGCATAAGCATTTTAGCCTCTTTATCAGCATAAAAAACCGGAACACCTAAGGCTTCAAACATTTTAGCAATAGTAGATTTTCCACTTCCAATACCTCCAGTTAAACCAATTATTTTCATTTGTTAAAGCTTAAATCAATTAATGATATTTCGAAATAATTATTTTTTAATTAAAAATTCTATTCTATTTGGAATCAATTTTACATCAAACAAAATATCAGGCTTATCAATGATATTTGGAATTAAATATTCTAGATTGTTCTTTTCGGTATGACGATAATCGCATTGTATATTAAAGCTATTTTCAGATATTTTATTATAATCCTTTAGTGCTACTTGATATACAACTTTTACTTCTTTTGGATAAGTGCTAATGATTTGATTTCTAGGCAAATTGATTACTTTAAATGGCAAACTAAAAGAGCCTTCAGTAATTTTTTCAACATCACCCTTAATCGATATTTGATTTGCAGATAAAGAAACAGTATTATTTGGAATCAATAAATTAATTTTTTTATCAAATGGTTGTGAAATATCTACCCAGTGCATGGTTTCTGTATTAATTTCATTTATTGTATCGATTACACTTTTTGGGCCAGATATGGTAATAAATTCGGGTTCAATCACGTAATTTTTAATCAAACTAAAACCTGGTTTATATTGTAAATCAACATGACTTATTACTTTTACCTTTTTTGTTTTTTTTATACCTAAATCAAAATAAATAGTATCTGGGTTCACTTTCAAAACTACAGTTTCTGCAGATAATTGTGCTTGTAAATTATTAATATTTGCTTTAGTAAGACTATAATAATTTGATCCTTTTTTACTTTTAATTTCGATCAAACTATAATTTAAATTTTTCCTTTTTATACTGTACTTTAACAATTTAAATCCTACAGTATTAATTGTTAATCTGATCGTTTTATCAGGTTCGTTCTGCAGTAGCTTATTTTTAGGAATATCTGTATATACCAAATCAAATTGTACTTCTGCAATATAGTTTTTAGAAAGTTTTATTAATGTCCAAAATAAAAAAGACAATGCTAAAAACAACAAAAAAACTCTCAACTTTCTATTATTTTTAACAGATTCTATTTTACTTGGTGATAACTTACTTTTCATTATTGTATATAAATTACTAATGGGTATAAATGTAAATAAAAAGAGGCTATCTTAAAAGTAAATTTTTAGATAGCCTCTTCTTAAAAAGAATTGAAACACTATTTTTTGCTTTCCTTTGGTAAATACTTTTTACTCATTTCCATGGAAATGGCTGATCTTTCAAATTTAATTTTACCTGCGCCTGTTTCAATAACACAAGTATTATCACTATCAACTAAATCAACTATTTTACCATGAATTCCACTAGTTGTAACAACTTTTGATCCTTTTTTAATAGTTGATTGGAATTTCTTTTCATTTTTTTGACGTTTCATTTGTGGTCTTATCATAAAAAGATATAACACTAAAAACATCAATGGAATTAACACATAATTACCAATACCACCACCTGCTTGTAAAAAAATACTTTGATACATATTTTATATTTATTAACTATTTAAATTTATTTTTGGTTTAGGAGTTACCTGAGCTTTTATTTTTATTATTTCTTTCCCACTCTCTGAATTCGTAACTAAAGTAACATTTTTTTGTTGCAAATTTGGTTTACCCGATGAGTTGAATTTCACTTTAATTTCTCCTGATTCACCTGGCATAATTGGCTCTTTTGGCCATTGTGGTACGGTACAACCGCAACTCCCTTTTGCAGAAGTTATAATTAATTCGGATTTTCCAATGTTTTTAAATTTAAAAACAGTTTCAACAATATCTCCTTCATTAATAGTTCCAAAATCATGCTCTGTTTTATCAAAACTAACTTTGGCTCCTCCTAATTTAATTTCACTATCTCTTTCTTTTGCAATTTCTAAATTTTCTTTATTAATTTTATTTGAAGCATTTTCATTACAAGAAATTACAAATAAACTTAAAATAGATGCAGTTATAATTTTTCTCATTTTAAAATAATTTTTAATCAGTGCAAAAATAGAATTTTTTATAACAATCCTCTACCTATTTTTTGCAATCTATTCGATTTGTTATAATCTTTTAATAGTTTGTCTAAAACTCCATTAATAAAATAGCTGCTTTTTGTGGTTGAATAATCTTTTGCGATTTCAATATATTCATTGATGGTAACTTTAGTTGGAATTGAAGGAAAATACAAAAACTCGGTCAATGCCATTTTAATCAAAATCAAATCAATATCCGCAATTCTTTCCGTATCCCAATTTGGAGTCTTATCATCAATTTCTGCTGTAAACTCTTCGTGGTGCAAAATAGTTTTTTGAAATAAATTTGTTAAAAATGCTAAATCATCTTCTTTAGTATCCAATACTTTTAAAAATATATCACTTTCTTTTTTTAGTTGCTTTATCGTTTTTAAAACTGTGGTATTTACTAAAGGTAAATCATCTACCCAACCCAAATTTACGCTTTCATAATAATCAAATAGTTTATCATTTGGAGCTACAATTTCTTTAAATATTTTAACAATAAAATCTTTATCTTCATTTAAAGAAGTTTCTTTTAAGCTAATATATTTTTTATAGTCTTCACTTTCTTGAACTGCATCCCAAATAACTCTCACATATTCTCTATCATTTTTCCAATTGTTTAATTTTTTTTGTGAGATGTACTCATTTATTTCCCTACTATTTTCAATAGTTTGAATTACTTTATTTTGAATAAATTTTAAGCTAGGATTTTTATCTTCGGCAGTAGCCAGGTATTTTTTCTTTTTAATTTCGAGGTGTTCAAAAGCTAAATTTTTAACTTCAACCAATAGCCTTAACTGTAACACATACAAATCAACTGCCTTATGTACACTAAACAATAAAAATTTTTCTTCTTTCGATAGATTATCGCTTTTTGATTGCAACATTGCATAAACCGATTGCATTACTTTAACACGAATATGTCTTCTATTCACCATAATTTAAAAGATCGTAAGTTTATAATTTTAATTAAAATAGTATGCAAAATTAGTGTTTTTTTTTAAATCATAGCTTTGGTATTTCTAAATATATCGTTAAAAAAAATTACTAAATATACTGATGTAAATTCATTCAATTTATTTATTATGTATCTTCGCCATCACAATAAATGGCGGTTATTTAATGAAAGCATTACAATATTTAAATAAATTTTTTTATAAATATCGATACCGATTAGTTTTAGGAATATTAATAACTGTTATTTCTAAAATATTTGCACTACAAATACCACAACTTATTCGCGAATCTTTAAACATTGTAGAAGATTTTAACAACCATAAAGTTACAGACATTAGTATCGTAAAATCACAATTAAAAATTAACATTCTTTATATTGTAGGTGCTGCTGTTATTTCGGGGTTTTTTACTTTTTTAATGCGCCAAACTTTAATTGTAATGTCTAGGCTAATTGAATTTGATTTAAAAAATGAAATTTTTCAACAATACGAAAACTTATCTCTAAACTTCTATAAAAAAAACCGAACAGGAGATTTAATGAATCGCATAAGCGAAGATGTTGGTAAAGTCCGAATGTATTTTGGCCCAGCAATAATGTACACCATGAACATGTTGGTACTTTTTGTTGTAGCAATCTCAAAAATGATTAGTATTGATGCCAAACTCACATTATATACCTTACTACCATTACCCATTTTATCTATTGCAATTTACTTATTAAGCAAAATCATTAATCAAAGAAGTACTATCGTACAGCAATATTTATCAAAACTAACTACTTTTTCGCAAGAAATGTTTTCGGGGATAAATGTTGTTAAAGCTTATGGTATAGAAAAACAGACATCTAGTGATTTTAATTCCCTTGCAAATACTAGCAAAGATAAAAATATCTCACTGTACAAAGCACAAGCTTTATTTTTTCCATTAATGATTTTATTAATTGGTATCAGTAATATTTTGGTTATTTATATAGGTGGAATGCAATATATAAACGGTGAGATTGAAAATATTGGTATAATTGCTGAGTTTATTATCTATGTAAATATGCTTACTTGGCCTGTTGCAGTTGTTGGATGGGTAACCTCAATTGTTCAACAAGCAGAAGTTTCACAAGGGAGAATTAATGAATTTCTAGAAGAAATTCCTTCCATACAAAATTTACAAAATACTGAATCAAATATTCAAGGAGAAATTACATTCAAAAATGTATATTTTACTTACGAAGACACTAATATAACAGCATTAAAAAATGTGAGTTTTTCTATCAAACAAGGAGAAACTTTAGCCGTTTTAGGAAAAACAGGCTCGGGTAAATCAACCATAGCAAGTTTAATCGCAAGACTTTATGATACCGAAAAAGGAACAATTTTTATTGATAGTAAACCTATTAAAAACATCCACTTAAAATCGCTTAGAGATAGTATCGGTTTTGTACCTCAAGATGCCTTTTTATTTTCTGATACAATAAGAAACAATATTAAAATTGGTGATGAAAATGCTAGTGAAAATGATATAATTGATGCTGCAAAATCAGCATATATCCATCATAATATTGAAAAATTTAGCAATCAATATGATACTTTAGTTGGTGAAAGAGGTGTAACACTTTCTGGAGGTCAAAAACAAAGAGTATCAATTGCTAGAGCCTTAATATCAAATCCGAGAATATTAATTTTTGACGATTGCCTTTCAGCTGTAGATACAGAAACTGAAGAAATAATACTTAACAATTTAAAAGTTGCATCAAAAGGTAAAACTTCTATAATAATTAGCCACCGAACCTCATCGGTTAAAAATGCCGATAAAATAATCGTTTTAAACGAAGGTGAGGTTGTGCAAACTGGCACTCATGAAATATTAGTTACAAGTCCTGGGTATTATCAAGATATTTATAATCAACAACTTGAAGAAAAGTTAACAAGTAATGAATAACTTGATTTAATTGAAGTAAAAAAATTGTTGCATACGTTATTATATTTTATAGATTTGTCTGTATAATCAATAATAAAAAAATTATAATTAGTATGAACGAGAAAGGGTTTATAGAACAAGAAGAAATTTTTTCGCAAGTTTTAAGAGCTGGTAGAAGAACTTATTTTTTTGATGTAAGAGAAACAAAAGCAGGTGATTATTATTTAACGATAACTGAGAGCAAAAAATTTACTCATGATGATGGTTCATTTCATTATAAAAAACATAAAATTTATTTATATAAAGAAGATTTTAGTGAATTTAGTGAAATATTAAATAAAGCTACAGATTTTATTGTAAATGAAAAAGGGCAAGAAGTAATTAGCGAACGCCACCAAAAAGATTATCACAAACCTAGTGAAGTTGAAACAAATGGCAGTAGTAATGAAGATGCTACACCTGAAAGTTTTACCGATATCAGTTTTGATGATATTTAAAAACTAAAAACCACTCCAAAATTGGAGTGGTTTTTTTATGCTTCAAAAGCAATTTCTTTATTTTTTAATTGAGGAAACAAACCTTTATTTAGTAAATTCAAAACCGATATTTTATCTGTTGTTTTTACCAAAAAGGAAAGGTTGTAATTA
>Ga0209633_10005314_pt1 | contig 11338 bp, 11 predicted proteins | sample Cruoilmetagenom1_FD_187290 | JGI IMG/M metagenome (GOLD analysis project Ga0209633, IMG submission 187290) | Oil polluted marine microbial communities from Coal Oil Point, Santa Barbara, California, USA - Sample 1 (SPAdes) (version 2) | ecosystem: Environmental > Aquatic > Marine > Oil seeps ... | reverse complement strand
ATGTAGTGTGAATTGCTATTGTATTGATTGGGTTGTATTTTCCATTGTCTGAATCAGGATTTACATGATTTTTGGATTTTCCTGATTTGTTATTTTAGAATAATCGGGATGGTTCCGGTTCGCATAAGTCTACAGGTTGTAAATTTTCTTAGCGCTTGAAACAGGGGAAACGTTCTCAATAATCCTGTTTATCTTTTAATCCTGAAAATCCTTATTCAGACAATCAAGAAGCCCATAGCATGTAAATAAACATCTACAAATTCAGATTCAGACAAAAAAATACTTATTCATTGTGAGTTGTGGATTAAAGCGCTCGCCGGCTTTTAAACCATTGAACAAAATTTTTAATGCCGGTTCTTAGGGAGGTTGAAGGTGTAAAGCCTACGTCCCGTGTAAGGTCGTCTATATTTGCGTATGTTGCTTTAACGTCGCCGGCCTGCATTTCCATAAAGTTTTTTTTGGCTTTTTTGCCGATTACTTTTTCTATTGTTTCGATAAAATCCATCAGTTTTACAGGCTGATTGTTTCCGATGTTATATATTTTATATTTTACGTACGAAGTGCCCGGGTCGGGAGAGTCGCCGCTCCATTTCGGGTTTGGTTCTGGAATTTTGTCCATCACCCGCACAACTCCTTCTACAATGTCATCTATGTAGGTAAAATCCCGCTGCATATTACCATTATTGAAAATTTTTATCGGTTTATTTTTAAGAATCGCGTCTGTAAAAAGAAACAGGGCCATGTCCGGCCTGCCCCATGGGCCGTAAACCGTAAAAAATCTAAGACCAGTGCAGGGCAGATCAAATAGATGGCTGTAGGTGTGAGCCATCAGTTCGTTAGCTTTTTTTGTAGCGGCATACAAAGATACAGGATGATCAACATTATGATGAACGGAAAAAGGCATTTTGGTATTTGCGCCGTAAACTGAACTGGAAGATGCAAAAACCAGGTGCTTTACATTGTAATGGCGGCAGCATTCCAGGAGGTTAACAAAACCAGACAGGTTTGAATTAACATAAGAAGCTGGATTTTCGAGAGAGTAGCGGACACCGGCCTGGGCTGCCAGATTAACTACAATATTAAAATGATTATTTTTAAATATATTTTCAATCCCGGCGGCATCAGCAAGATCTGTTTTAAAGAACGAGAAGTTATCAAACGGTTTTAATTCTTCCAGCCGGGCTTTTTTAAGTTTTACATCATAGTAGCTGTTCAGGTTGTCAATTCCGACGATCTTGAAGCCATCTTTCAAAAGACGCATGGCCAGATGAAAACCGATAAAACCGGCGGCTCCGGTTACTAATATTGGAGTATCAGGGTTCATGATTTTATTTTATCCTTGTTCCCTATGAGTCAGGCGGTTAATTTTATCTGCCGATACTTAAGTAGGTAAATCCGAGTTTCTCCATCTCTTTCGGATCGTATATATTTCTGCCATCAATGATAACCGGTTTTTTCAAAAGTACTTTGACCGCACGCAGGTCAAGATTCCTGAATTCGTCCCATTCCGTGACCACAATCAGTGCATCGCAATCCTTGATGGCTTCATATGGACTTTCGAAAAATTCAACATCCTTGAACACCTGTTTTGCATTTTCCATGGCAACAGGATCATACGCATTTATTTTTGCGCCTGCATTTTGAAGCTCTGTTATTATTCGAATTGAAGGGGCTTCCCTGACATCATCAGTTTTAGGTTTAAAGGAAATTCCCCAGATGGCTATGGTGCTGCTCTTTATTTCTGATACTGATTTAAGTTTTTTCACCACAACAGTTTTTTGTTTTTCATTAATTCTGTGAACCGCTTCAAATAAATCAGCATCGCAGCCATACTCTTTTAAGGTTGCGATCAGCGCTTTGACATCCTTGGGAAAACAGCTTCCGCCATAGCCGATGCCGGCATGCAGGAAACGTGAACCTATTCGTCCGTCCAGACCGAGTCCGCGTGATACGGCCTTGATGTCTGCTCCGGTTTTTTCACAGAGATGAGACAACTGATTCATAAAACTGATCCTGGTGGCAAGCATGGAGTTGCTTGCATATTTAATCAATTCAGCGCTTTTGATACAGGTCACCATAATCGGCCTGTCTGTTCGGGCAACTGATCGGTAGAGGGAGGTAAGCATCTCTTCCGCGCGCGGGCTGTCTGTTCCGATTATTATTCTGTCCGGATTTTCAAAATCTTTTACTGCCGCACCTTCACGCAAAAATTCAGGGTTGGAAACAACATCTAATTCAATTAATTGTGACTGATTTTCGAGAATCACCCCTTTTACAAGATCTGCCGTTCCAACCGGCACAGTACTCTTGTTGACCACGATTTTATAGCCATCCATATATTTACCGATAGATTTGGCAACCTCTTTAACTGCAGTCAAATCCGCTTCCTGCCTGGAATTGGAAGGGGTACCCACGCAGATAAAAATAATATCGGATTCCTGGATGGCTTTTATTGTGTCGGTGGTAAATTTAAGCCGCCCGCCCTTGAGGTTGCGTTTAAAAATTTCCTCCATGCCAGGTTCATAAATTGTAAGACGGCCATTTTTAAGTTGATCTACTTTTGATTTGTCAACATCAAGACAAATGACATCATTACCAAGATTGGCAAAACCGGTTCCTGTAACCAGGCCAACGTATCCTGTGCCGATTATTGTTAGTTTCATATTTTATCCGTTGTGGGTGGTGGTTGTGCCCATCAGTTCAAGGCATTTGTTCTTATCTACTTTTCCGCTGTTTTTTTTAGGTATTGATCTTACAAATTTTATTAAGCCCGGCAATTTATATTTGGGCATTCTTGCAGCGCATTCGCCTAAAATTTCTATTTCCGTGGTTTCTTTTTTTTGGGGAGCGACAAGGGCGATAAGTTTATGACCAAGCAGTTTGTCAGGCAGGCCGAAAACGGCGGTCTCAAGTACAAAACCGGTTGCCATTAATACGTCTTCAATTTCACGTGTGTTGATACGGTGTCCGCCAACTTTGATCAGATCATCTTTTCGGCCTGTAATGTAAAGGCAGCCGTCTTCGTCTTTATAAGCCTGATCACCGGTATGGTACCAGTTATTATCAAGAGGATCCGTGGCATCTTTCCAGTATCCCGCCATGATATTATCACCGGCTGCCAAAAGTTCCCCGGTCCGGCCGGTTGGTACTTCACTGCCATTTTTATCTACAATTTTAATGGAAACTCCTGGAATGGCCCGGCCGATAGAATCTATTTTTTTATCAAATTTATCAGGTTCGAGATATGTAAGGCGTGCTGATGCTTCGGTAGCGCCGTACATGATATAGATTTCAGTATGTTCAGGCAGAATTTTTCTTAATTCTTTTTTGGTCTGCATTGACATATGTCCGCCGGCCTGGGTGCAATAACGGAGTGAGCCGAGTCGTTTTTTATAATCTGCCAGGGGCGACCTATGAAGCAGATAGGTATAAGTCGATGGCACGCCGGAAAAACCGGTAACCTGCTCTGCTTCCATTTGTTTTAAAACTGTTGCCGGAAATGCGAATTTATTATTGATCACAACTGTTCCGCCAACCGAAAAATGAGTATTAAGAAGTGATTTGCCCATTACATAAAAAAAGGGCAGCACCACCATCTGTTTGTCTTTACCTGTAAGATTCAGATAGGTACAGATTGATTTAGTGTTGGAAACTATATTATTATGCGTCAGCATAACCCCTTTCGGCTTTCCGGTTGAACCGGAGGTATAGATAATTGAAGCAAGATCTGTTTTTTTGAGCGGCAGGTTTTGATTTTCAGTCGGCCCATCATTAATAATGTCATCCCATAGCAAAAGAGGAGTTTTGCTTTCCTGCCATTGAAGTCTGGGTTGTCTCAGTATCAGATACTTGACCTTGAATTGGGAAATATCGACAGCCTTAAGCAGTCTTTCGAACCTTGCGGAAGAAATCAGTACTGTCGGTTCAAGTTCATCCAAAAGCGGCTTTAATCCGTCCGGCTTTATGTCCGAACTGAGCGGAACAGCCACAGCGCCTGCCTTGAGAGTGCCATAATAACTTACGACATATTCAAGGGAGTTTTCAAGAATGATAACAACCCTGTCACCGGTTTTTATACCGTTGTTAATGAGCCTCTTTGCCAGGCGGTTGGCCTGTACATTTATTGTGGCATAACCGGCTCTTGTATTCTCATGTATTAGAGCTGTTTTGTTCGGAAACGAACCTGCACTATGTTCGAGAAAATGATGGATCAGGGAATATTTCATAAATAAAGATTGTCGATAATTTATTTTTTGTCCGTGTGTGTTTGTGTGGGTCTGTGGCTAATTATTTTCATCATAGTTTTTTTTTAAGATATGCAGTTACATTATCAATCGAATCAAGATTCTCGGGAATCAACTCTTCATCATCAACGCTTATTTCAAACTCTTCTTCGAGGTAATTTACCAGCTCCAGGATTCCGGTTGAATCTATAATCCCTTCTTCCAGAAAAGAGGTGTCATTTTTAAGGCCTTCATCATTACCAAAAAGGAAATTTTCTATTATAAACTCTTTGATCTTCTGTTTTGTATCGCTCATAAACCTAATTTCTCCTGTGCATATGCAACCATTTCAGCGTTTTGGTCAGTATATATTTTTTCTATGCCTTCATCTCTGTCCACTATGCCCTGCCTGACCATGTTGGCGATCTCCCACACATAAGGATGAAAACCGTTTCTTGTAATATGGCAATGATTGGCATAGGCATTAAGCAGGCAATTGGATGAATTCGTATCTGTATCCGAAGGGACTTCCCAGCCGATGGAGTTCAATTCAATCTTGATTTTTTCTTCATTATAATCAAAAAAAGCAAGGGGATGAATATTATATGGGAATCTCTCTTTATAAATTTCATAATAAGAAAGAGGAAGCAGATAACGGCTGATAATACTTTTTGTATCTTCGGGAAAAGACTTTAAAAATGCCTCCTGGGTCAGGCGGTTCATAGCCGGGTTCGTTTTCATAATAGCCGACTGAATGGGTGCCTGGCCTGGAGACCATCCGAATGCAACCAGGGGAATCGACATTTCAAGCGCTGTTTTCAGCACTAATGGTTTAACCATTCCTATACAGGTTGTGCATATACTGCTGGCCCTTAGCATGGTTGTTTCCGGAAAAATATCTTTTTGGGCTGTTAATGAAAAAAGTTGTTTTCCGGCCGGCCATGGGAGTCTGAACTGTACAAGATCGGTCTGAAGTTCATCTGTAATCCGGTTTATATTCTCAAAGGCAAAAGGTGACACAAAGTGATTATCAAATGTGAAGGCCAGAATTCTTAAATCATATCGTTCTTTAAGCAGTTTCAAGGTGTAGCTGGAATCCTTGCCGCCGCTGTATGCCACAATTGCATCATATACAGGGGCCTTGCCTTTATGGGTCTGAATCAAATCATCAAGCCGTTTTTTGTATTCTGTTTTTTTTGCAGCCGCTTTTGCAAGAGCTTTTTCTTCACGTTTGCAATGGTTGCAAACTCCCTGATCGTCAAATTTAATGCCCGGAAAAGTATCCGGTAAAATACATCTGGTACAAATTTTATTTGACATATTTATTCCTGTAATCCCAGTTTATGAACATACATTTCGTCAATTAGATGGGTTGAAAGAATTCCGACGATTGCCATATTTTCCCTTTCACTTAAAAGATTTCCCTGGTTTCGGCTGCATTTGGCAACCAAACGGGATACTTTTTTGTGATCAAAATAACCTTTTTCTTTTATAGTGTTTTCAGAGAGCAGTTCTGTCACATAATTAGGCGCTGTTTTTCCGAAAAAACTTTCGCTGATAGGAGCCCGATAAGGCTGTTTCGGCCTGTTGACAAGTTCATAGGGTATTAAATTTTTAGCAGCCCGTTTCAGGATGAATTTTTCCTGGAGGCCGTTCATTCGGTATTTTGGCGGTATTGTGCCTGCAAACTCTATTACCCTGTGGTCCAGAAAGGGATAACGGCCTTCAACCGAGTTGCCCATTGCCATGCGGTCGCCCTGGGAAGAGAGCAGGTAATTGGACATGAAGATTGTATTTTCGGTATATTGAGCTCTGGAGAGGGGTGCCCAGGACATAAATTCCGATGGAAGCGAATTAATAAATTTTTTACAAAATCTGTCTTTATATAAGCTTTCCGGATATAAGCTCCCTTGATATAAGCTCTCCGGTTTGTTTGTTTGTGCAAGCAGCTCTTTGGAAAAAAAATTTTGCAGGGTTGATGTATTCTGCCATCTCAGTGAATGTGAATAAAATGGCGCAGATGTTTCCTGCATTCCTTTTTTAAAAAAGTTTTTTAAAAATGTTTTTGCCCGGCCGTCATTTCGCGAAAATATATAAGGATAGAGTCTTTCCAGAAGTTTTGGACGTAAAACAGAATCAGGATTTTTGGCCCAAAAACGGCGTACCTTATCTTCTTTGAAAATATTATATCCGGCAAAGATTTCATCTGCCCCTTCACCAGTAAGAACAACCTTGAAATTATTTTTGCGCACGAGTCCGGAGAGTTGAAAAAGGGGAACAGGTCCGGTTCTTAATAAAGGTGTTTCCGTATGCCAGATAACTTTTGGGAAGAGGCTGACAATATTCTGGTTACTGCACATTACTGTGCTGTGATCGGTTTTAAGGCTTTGAACTGCTATCTCCTGAAAAGCGGCTTCATTAAATCGTTTTTCCTGAAAAGCGACCGAAAATGTCCTGAGCCGGTTGTTAAAATTATTTTTTACCAGGCTGCTGATGTAAGTGCTGTCAATTCCTCCGCTGAGATAACAACCCACAGGGACATCCGCTCTGAGCCTGATTCTGGCAGCATCCTTGAGTAAGGTATTCAGCTCAAGCGCCCAATCCTCCACAGATTTGTTTTTGTTTTCCTTAACTGAGTTAAAGGTTAACTGCCAATATTTGTTTATTTTTAAACCTTTGCTGGAAAAGAGAGCGTAATGCCCTGGTGGAATCTGGGATATGCTTTCAAAGGTAGTGTTTGCACCAAAAGCTGACCAGCAGGTAAAGATATCCGCCAGGGTTTCCGTGTCAATCTTGCGAGGTATTCTGTTGTCGGCAAAAATTGCTTTTATTTCAGAACCGAAGACCAGGCGCTGATTATCAAGATAATAGAAAAGTGGCCTGATGCCAACCCTGTCCCGTCCAAGCAGCAGTGTCTCTTTTTTTGCATCCCACAGGGCAAATGCAAACTGGCCGTTGAGCTCCTTGAACATATCGGTTCCCAGTTCTTCATAAAGATGAACCAGTACCTCGGTATCTGTTTTAGTGGAAAAAGAGTGCCCTTTTGATTTTAAATCTTCACGCAATTCAGGGTAGTTGAATATTTCACCATTAAAGACCACCCAAACGGTTTTATCCTCATTAGCAATAGGCTGATCTCCGGTATCAAGATCGATTATGCTCAACCTTGCATGAGCAAGACCTGCGGGTCCATTGCTATAATAGCCTTTTGCATCAGGACCCCTGTGATGCAGAAATTCCGCCATCTGCTTGAGAAGAGGAAGCATCTCTTCCCGATTTTTAAAATTTATTATGCCTGCTATTCCGCACATTTTTTGTTGTTGGGTGTAAGGTTTTAGAGACTGAAAAAATTGTTTAGATTTATAATCTCATATAGATTTTCAGATAATTACTCAATTTTAAAATTTGGTACAAGACCGGAGGAAGAAAGATTCTGTGTAATAGTCTATGTAAGTAATATTGATTTATTTTTTTGCGTTATTCGAATCAAGAACCGCAAGGCTTCATTCACGGCTTCAGAATTGGGGAATACTTCAGCCACATCTTCTTCTATACGAACTATTGGCCCATAAAAATTCTTTCGCCCAGAGCCAACCTTTCTTACCTTTAAACTTTTTAAATCATATTCTGGACGAAGTTCATCATTCCTTTCACTATTATCCTTCTTCATAATCTTTTCGCTCCCTTTGGGTTAGTTCTCGAGCATTAATCAAACGGATTGTATTCTCTTTTTCTGTATATGCCACGAGTAGCAAACGGTTGTTTAGGGATTGGTCAATAATAATATATCGATACTCATTATGGGAATGATCAGGATCAAAAAAATCAACGTATAGAGGATCGTTAAATACAGTTTTTGCTTCATCAAATGAAACTCCATGCTTAGAAATATTGAAAACTGCTTTATTTTTATCCCATTCAAATTTCATTAACATACATTAATTATAATATGTTCCATATACCAGTTGATTGTTGCCTGCATGCCTGTTTTAACGTTGTATTGAGGTGAATATTGGAGTAGTTTTTCCGCACGGCTGATGTCGGCCAGAGAATGGCGGACATCTCCTTTACGGAAGGGGCCGTAGATCGGTTTAATTTTTGCAATTTCAGGTTTATGTTCCGAAAGTCCGTTTTTGATCATATCTAAGAGTTCATTCAAAGTGGTTTTTTCGCCAAAGGCTACATTATAAACCTTGTTTACCGCTTCTGGATTATCGGTTACGGCTGCAAGGATATTGGCCTGCACTGTATTATCTATAAAGCAGTAATCGCGGCTTGTTTCTCCGTCTCCGTTTATTACCGGCTGATTGCCTTGCAGCAACATATCAATCCATTTAGGGATTACCGCTGCATAAGCGCCTTCCGGGTCCTGCCTTTTTCCGAAAACATTAAAATATCTCAGGCCTATGCTTTCAGTTCCGTAGGTTGTGGCAAAAACATCCGCATAAAGCTCATTAACATACTTTGTAACAGCATAGGGTGATAGTGGGCTGCCGATTTTATCTTCAACCTTGGGAAGAGCAGGATGATCTCCGTAAGTGGATGACGATGCTGCATAGACGAATCTTTTAACGCCTTGATCCCTGGCAGCAACAAGCATATTAAGAAAACCGTCAATATTTGAACGATTGGTTGTCAAAGGATCGTCAATTGATCGAGGCACACTTCCCAAAGCCGCCTGGTGCAGGACATAGTCAACACCGGCGCAAGCTTCCATGCAGTCAGGGAGATTGACAATATCCTTTTTTAAAAAAGTAAAATTTTGCCACTTGTCATGGCCTGCAATCTGCTCCACCCCATCCAGATTTTCCTGCTTGCCGGTTGAAAAATTGTCAAGGCCTGTAACAGTTTGACCTAAATCGAGCAAAACTTCGAGCAAGTTTGACCCAATAAAACCGGCAACACCGGTCACCAGCCATTTTTTTGGATTTTTTTTTAATTGCGCTTTAACTTGATCAATATTCAAAATATATTCCTCCAAGTATTATTAACAAACTAAAAATGCTTTTTTAACCCAAAACCCAAAACTCAAAACAATTTAACTCCCCAGTTTCCATGGCCTTTCGGGCAGCAATGAAATTGAAAAAACAACCCTGTTTTCATCATATTCGTCTTCTCTATCGGTAGAGGCAACAGTGTTATACTGATAATTCAGGTTTAAAAAGATCCACCTGGCAGGAGCGTAACGAAATCCCGCCCCAAAACTTGATGTCCTGTCAGTTCGATTTTCATCTGTATCAACATATTTGCTGCGTCTGAAAGAATAGCTGGTATTCGCATTCAAACGCTGCGTCAAAGCGTATTCACCAATACAGGCAATCTCGTAATATTTTTCAAAACCCAGGTTTTCAGCCCCCAGATTGGCTTCATCGTAACCCATTGCCCCGGTTAGACCTATTGAGCCGCGTCTGAAATCCCATGCTTTGCCAATATCGCCGGTCAAGGAAAGGCCGGAATCACCATCACTCTCTTCTCTATCCTGTATAAAATATCCAACACCTATATTAAGATGCGCATCGTCTGAAATTGCATAATTAATCCCTATGGAAGGATCAAAAACCTGGTAATCTTCTTCATCGCCCATATAATCCATGATTACATGGTTATAATTTATAAATCCTTCGAGATGCCTGGAAAATCGTTTAATTAGTCTTAAGCTTCCCTGCAATTCTTTGGAATCATCAGCAGGATCATCCGTGCCGGAATATTTCGCACTGGTATATGAAAAATCCGTTTCAAATCCCATATCAGGCAGGAACCAGCAGGTAAGTCCGAGAGAAGATGTTTGGCTTTTATTATCATCATCTTCAGGGTTCTCATTTTGAAGAATGTCGTAAGTATATCCCATCCGGAAAAAATCGGCCGCTCCAAACTGGTGAATAAAATCAAGGCTGGTTGTATTAGTATAATATGGTTCTCTGCTCTGCCGCACAGTATGATCCGGATCTCTCAGGGATTCACCTGTTTCCAGAAAAAGATCATCTTCTTCAAGCGGGTCTTCAGTTCGGACAAATGAATTATTAAGTTCAAGCCTTGTATTTTTACTTAAACTGCTCCATCCTGAAAACTGGGCATTCTGCCTGATTGTGTTATTGTCTGTTTCTCTTTTATAAAAAACAAAGGATGGTTCATACGAAATAGTTGCGCCAATGCGCTGCCCTGGAAGATCAAGAGTAAATCCCGGCGATATGCTGGTAATATAGTCATGTTCTTTATTTCCGGATGACAGATAAATATTATCGGAATATTCCTCATTAACAGATATCCGCGGCGTAAAATCAGCCTGGAAGCTATAAGCGTTATTTATAATAAAAAATATTCCCAAAAAAAATAGTGGAATTGTTATTTTATAATTCATAATCTCCTTAGGGCTCGAACAAACTCACGGTACAATTATCGTATCGTTCGCCCTGATCAGTACATTTTGATCCAAATGCTTACCTTTGGCGATATCTTTATAATTTACTCTGTATATTTTTTCCTGCCCGTTTTCTTTTCTTAAAAGTATGATTTCTTTTTTTGCCGCCCATTCGGTGAAACCGCCGGCAAGTGCAAAAGCCTGCAAAACAGTCAGTTGTTTAACAAGTGGGTATTCACCTGTATTTGCTATTTCGCCAAGAATGTAGAACCTTTGGCTGCCTGGGTTTGTAACATTAACTGTTACAACAGGATTATCAATATAATCTTTTAATTTTATTTCGATTGTTTTTTTGAGCTGCATTGGCGTTATGCCAGCGGCCTGGACATCATCAAGCAGGGGAAATGTTATTTTCCCATCTATTCTTACCAGTACATCTTCCCGTGTAAAATCAGGTTCTTTCCAGGTAATAATTTCCAGGATATCACCGCTTCCAATAATATATGCATTTTTATCAGGCACTTTATTGTTTGCAAAGCAAAATTCGTGGGAAATAAAAAGTGAAATTACTATAAATAAACTAAAGTACAAAAATGTTAACTTTTTCATAAATTATCTCCCTGTGAATATAGGGTTCGCTCAACAATAAGTTGGCAATTTTAAGTGTTGAGGCACCCGTCTAACAAGGCGCGAAAACGCAAGAATATCAGGATATTCTGAGCTTTCGCAACGCAGTCAGGCGGGATGCATCGGCGCT
>Ga0209633_10005313_pt1 | contig 11339 bp, 10 predicted proteins | sample Cruoilmetagenom1_FD_187290 | JGI IMG/M metagenome (GOLD analysis project Ga0209633, IMG submission 187290) | Oil polluted marine microbial communities from Coal Oil Point, Santa Barbara, California, USA - Sample 1 (SPAdes) (version 2) | ecosystem: Environmental > Aquatic > Marine > Oil seeps ... | reverse complement strand
TTTGTTATACTGAAGATATTTTTTAAAATTAGGAATTTTATTGAAACACCTTATTGACTTTATTGAAACAAAAGATGTAAGCAAATCTTCTGTCTTCGAGCATTTAAAATGTACCAAAGAAGAAGCCTTGCTTGTGCAATATATCTGTAAGCGTTATGTGTCAGGGATCGAAGAAGTAGCTGTTCTGGAGATACTCCAGGACAACTTTAGTTCTGAAGGATACATGTATCTGGAAAAGCTTGGATTGATGAAAAATATTTTAGATCTGGGCTGGATAATCCAAGTAAGTTTTGGACAGGCAAAAGCACATGAATCTTCTAAATTAGAACTACTGGGAACTTCTGTGACACCAAGTATCTCCTTATTGCGCTTACTTGAAGAGGGTTCTTTGGAGATTTTTCTTCCTGAAGTAAAACCCTATACGGATCATCTGGAGTATCTCCAGGATCAGTTTGACATGGTAGCACTTCTTCATAAGATCGCTACGTTCAAACAAGGTTTTGCAGACAATTCTCTAAGCATTGGACGCTTGAAAAATAAATTGACACTCTTGACCGCACGTATTGAAGAACGGGTTAAGATGACAGAAACACCCATCGTGGTAGAAGAGTTCTTTAAAGAAAAAGAACTGGACGAAAAAGAAAGACGTATTTTTTTAGCATTACTTAAAGAGGAATACTCTGGTGGTGAAGGGCAATTTAGAGATATGAATACGCTCATTGAGCTTATTTCATTTGATGAATATGAGAAGATCAAGAATAGAGCTTTGCTTGAAGATGGTGCAAAACTCATTACGGATGATATTATAGATTATGAAGAGATACTCAATATGTTTGGTGGGGTGAGCCGTTCTTTTTATCTGCAGGAAGAGGTGATGCAGCGTATCATCCATCCTAAAAAATCAAAGAAAGTCACCAAACTCAAGTTGGATGCACTGGTAGGAGAACAAGAGCTTTTTGAGTATCTTAAACCTCTCACAACACTGGATGATGTGGTACTTCATCCCAAGACAAGAGAGACTTTGCAAAATGTTGTCAAACAAGTTGACAAAGAAGTCTTTAAAAAGCTTAGAGAATGGGGGATCAAAGATAAGCGTAAAGGGATTGATGCACGTATCATCTTTTATGGTGCTGCGGGTACGGGGAAGACAATGACTGCCATGAGTCTGGCTAAAACGCTCAAACGTCCCATACTCTCTTTTGACTGTTCAAAGATCCTCTCTATGTATGTAGGGGAGAGTGAAAAGAACGTACGTAAGATCTTTGATGATTTTAAAGAGTTAAGTAAAAAAGCAAAAGTAGACCCTATCCTGCTTTTAAATGAAGCAGATCAATTTTTAAGTTCCCGTACCGAGGGTCTAGGATCATCAGCTGATAAAATGCACAACCAAATGCAAAATATTTTTCTTGAACAGATAGAAAAATTTGAAGGTATACTGATTGCTACGACCAATTTACTTGGTAATATAGACAAAGCTTTTTCAAGACGTTTTAATTACAAAATAGAATTTAAAAGACCGGGTAAAAAACAACGTTTAAGACTGTGGCAGTTCATGCTTCCTGAAAATGCAGATTATGAAGAAGGTTTTGACATGTTAGAACTGTCTAAACATGACCTTACCGGAGGTCAGATCAATCTCATCATCAAAAATACAGCGTATAAAGTAGCTGTGCGGGATGAGAGTGTATTTGGCAATAAAGACTTTTTAGAAGAGATAGAAAAAGAACTCGGCACCAGTTTTGAAGGCGCGAAGAGTATGGGGTTCAAAGTCTAGAACCTAACCTATTTTATCACTTCAACTCCGGCACCCTGCAAGCTCAAAATACCCCCTTTGACATTGAGAGGCGTAAACCCGTTTTCTTCCAGTATACGTGAAGCGGGCACGCTTCTGCTACCGGTTCTGCAGTAGACAATGATCTTTTTGTTTTTATCCTGTTTGAGCATTCCTAAGTTATTTTCCAGGGCTTGAACGGGGATGAGTGTGGCATCACGTAGATGACCCTCTTTGTATTCTTCTATCGTTCTGACATCAAGCAGTGTGACATTGTCATCATTTTCCAGTAAATATATGGTTTGTTTGGCATCTATAGAGGTAAAGTTGGCAAATATCCATCCTTTTGAGTATGCGAACCAAAAGAGCATACCACCCATTGCAACCCAATAAAGTACGTTAGTATATTTTTTTAACATTTTTATCACTTCACTTTTTAAATTTTTTGACATTGTAACTCCTTTTCCTTTGTTTCACATAGTTACAACATAAAAACTAATCACTTAAAGCAGAGATAGACCAAAAGGCTTTTAACCATCTTTCAGATATTATGAAATGAATATTCTGAGGATTCTACAGACACAAAGGTATACGCTTCAAACCATAGAGATGGCTTGTTGGACCAGAAGTGAAGAAATTTTCAAAAAGAATAAACTTTAAGGGATTAATATGACTCATGTAATTACAGAACACCCGTATTTTGGTGTATTTGTTTTATTCGCGTTAACAGCTGTAGCGTTCCCCGCAACGTTATGGGCTGCACGTTTTGTTTCTAGAAAAATGGCACGGCTTGACACTGAAAAGCTTAAGCTTAGTATTTATGAGTGTGGACCAGAAGTAACAAAACAACCTAACACGATCTCAGCACAGTTCTACTTGATAGCATTACTGTTTATTTTATTTGATGTAGAGATCATCTTTATGTTCCCATGGGCAATTGACTTCAAACTACTGGGATGGTTTGGTTTTGTAGAAATGTTATTATTTATATTATTGCTTACGATAGGATTCGTATATGCATGGAAGAAAGGAGCACTTGAATGGCACAACATCAAGTAAACTATGCCAGCTCAGCTGGATTACCGATAGCATTGACTTCGGTAGATAAACTCGTAAACTGGGGGCGTTCAAACTCACTTTGGCCGCTTACCTATGGACTCGCATGCTGTGCGATCGAGATGATGGCTTCTGGTGCATCACGTTATGACTTCGATAGAATGGGGACGATCTTTAGAGCCTCTCCAAGACAAGCAGATGTGATGATCCTTGCAGGAACACTTTCTAAAAAGCACTCTGAATTTGCAAGACGTCTCTATGATCAGATGACTGAACCTAAATGGGTCATCTCTATGGGGTCTTGTGCAAACACAGGTGGTATGTTTAACACGTATGCAACAGTACAGGGTGTGGATCGTATCATCCCTGTAGATATCTACCTACCAGGGTGTGCACCGCGTCCTGAAACACTTCAGTATGCGATGATGATGCTTCAAAAGAAGATACGTAGAGAGTCTGCAGATATGAAGAAAAATACCAAACAAGATCTTACTACTCAAACGGGTAGAAGAGCGAGGTTAATATAATGCGTAAGTATGTACCCAAAGATAACGTTCAGAAAAAAGCCTACTATACAGACAGATTTCACGTGGTTCCAAGTCTACCTAGAAGTAAGGTAGAAGAGGAATCTCATTTTGCAGATGTGGTCAGTACTATAGGTGCTGACGCAAAAGAGAGCTATGTTGAAATAGGACAACTTGTACTTCATATCAATGCAGAAGATAACTTTAAAGTGATGAAGACACTTAAAGAGAAATGTGGATATACACAGTGTTCTGAGCAGTCAGCAGTAGATTACTTAGCGAAAGATAACGAGTTTGAACTTTTTTGGCAGCTGCTTAATATAACAGAAGCTAAAAGAGTAAGAGTTGTATGTCGTTTGGCTAATGGTGCTGCTATAGAGAGTGTAGAACCACTTTATAAGTCTGCAAACTTTGCTGAGCGTGAAATGTTTGATATGTTTGGTATCAAAGTTAATAATCACCCTTTCCTTAAACGTATTCTTATGCCAGATGACTGGGAAGGTCACCCTTTACTTAAAACATATCCTCTCTTTGGAGATGAGTTTGCTGCATGGTATGAAGTAGATAAGATCTTCGGTAAAGAGTATAGAGATATCATAGGCCCTGAAAATAGAGATCCGGGTAAAGTAGATATAGAAGATACAAAACGTTTCTCACGTGTTGGATATGAAGTACCATTTGGTGCAGAGTATAATGCTGATGAAGAAGTAGCAGTAGAATATAGTGAAACAGCGTTGGTTAACTATAACAAAAAAACATCTAAACAATTAGATGAAAGAAGATAGGGAGCAGTCATGCAAGTATCCAACAAATTAACGCCATTTTTTGAAAATCTCAATTTTGAACGTGATGACAATACTATGGTTATCAACTTCGGTCCTCAACACCCTTCTGCGCACGGTCAGCTAAGACTTGTTCTTGAGCTGGATGGAGAGCAGGTTGTGAAGGCATACCCGGACATCGGTTACCTACACCGTGGTATCGAAAAAATGGCAGAGAACATGACCTATAATGAGTTTTTGCCAACGACTGACAGACTTGACTATATGGCGGCAACTTCTAACAATTATGCGTACTCATTGGCTGTAGAAAAACTTCTTGGTATTGAAGCACCAAGACGTGCACAAGTGATTAGAACGATGTTACTTGAGCTTAACCGTATTATCGCTCACCTCTTCTTTGTGGCAACACATGCGTTGGATGTTGGTGCAATGTCAGTGTTCCTTTACGCATTCCGTGAACGAGAGTTCGCAATGGACTTGATGGAAGACTACTGTGGAGCGAGATTGACGCACTCTGCTGTACGTATCGGTGGTGTACCACTTGACTTACCTGCAGGTTGGTTAGAAAATGCAGCAGCATTCTGTGACAAAGTAGACCATGAAGTAGAGCATACATATGGCGCATTGCTTAATGAAAACCGTATTTGGAAAATGCGTCTTGAAGATGTAGGGGTTATCTCTGCTGAAGATGCACTTTCTTGGGGTTGTACAGGAATCATGCTTAGAGGTTCAGGTGTCAAGTGGGATATTAGAAAAGAAGAGCCATATGAGCTTTACCCTGAGCTTGACTTCGATATACCTACTTCTGACAGATGTGATTCTTACGGGCGTTATAGACTCTACATGGAAGAGATGAAACAGTCTACACGTATCATTAGGCAACTTATTCCTATGTATGCTGAAACTTCTTCTGAACTAATGGCACATTCACCACAGTACATCTCAGCACCCAAAGAAGAGATCATGACACAAAACTATGCACTAATGCAACACTTTGTACTTGTGACTCAAGGTATGAGACCACCAAAAGGTGAAGTGTATGTACCAACTGAATCATCAAAAGGTGAACTTGGTTTCTATATTAAGTCAGAAGGTGAGCCATATGCTTACAGACTTAAGTGTAGAGCACCTAGCTTCTTCCATACGGGACTGTTACAAAATCTTCTTGTAGGAACTTACCTTGCAGATGTTGTTACTATCATTGGTACTACGAATATTGTATTTGGAGAGGTTGACAGATAATGAAAAGATATGATTTAAGACATTTAAAAGATGATTTTTATGACAGAATGGTTGAGCTTATTGATCAGGGACTCAAAGTAGATGAAGTAGGAATTTTCATGTTTGAAGTAGGAGATTTTTCTTCTATTCAAAAGTCTGCTGATGTGATCAAAGAAACAGGACATGATTTAATGAACTCATTGAAATTTAATGAAGTTGATTGGACCGTGGTTGTTAAAAAAGTGAGTGAAGAAGATGCTAATGCACGTAATGAGGCTTTAAAATCTGCAAAACAAGAGGCTGAAGAAGCACCTACAGAAGAAGCCTAAAATACGCTTCTTCTTTTCATTTAAACACACAAACAGCTGTGTTGAATTTCTACACACTTAATGAGTATTGTAATGTATAAGTTAATATGAAAAAATTAATGATTTAAAAGAAGAGTACTGCACTCTTAAAAGAGTACAGTATGAGAAGAATTACTTCATGTTGGCAGCAATATTTTTTACTGCATCGCTGGCATGGTTGAATGCTAACGCAATACTACCTTGATCTGTTACAACATCACCGATAGTGTAAAGACCTTCTACGTTTGTTTCAAATGTAGTTTCATTATATACAGGAACATCCCACTCACCAGTTTGTACACCAGAGTTAACAAGGATATCTTTTGGTGTAGTACCACCAAGTGCATATACAGCTCTGTCATACTCACCAGTTGAACCATCAGTAAAGTTTACTTTGATTGCTCTCTCAGTTCCCTCTTCAACGCTCTCAACGTCAACACCCATTTTGTTGATCATCTTGCCATTATCAAGATACTTCATACACATTTCAGTGTTAGTTGGGTTCATTCTTTTGATTTCAGCTTGTCTGTAGTTAAGTGTTACAACACAATCTCCCATATCTTCTAGCTCGATTAGACCATAAGCGTACTCACCAGCAGTATCTCCACCACCAACTACCATTACGTGCTCACCATCTTGAACTTTAGAAAGGTTGAAGTTAAGAACTTTTTTGAGTTCTTTTGGGAATTTATATCTTGGTTTGTTTGGTTTACCCATACGACCTACTGAAAGGATAACATTCTTCGCTTTCATAGTCTCAAGAGCTTCTTTCACACCATCAGTACCATATGTGATTGAGAAAAGACCATCTTCACCTTTTTCAACTCTAACGATCTCATGGTTATACTCAAAGTGATCAAGTACACCGGCATTTTTTAATTTAGTATCCATTTGTACAATGTACTCTTCTTTTGAACACTCATCAAAAGTAACATTACCAGTGAATTCAAATTTGATTCCCATCCAATCTTTATCTACACGTTTACCTTTTTTGTAAAACTTGTGAATCATGTCATTATGGTGTGGTGCTTTATCTATAACAACGATGTTTTCGATTCCAGCAAGTTTTGCTTCAATAGCAGATGCCATACCGCCAGGCCCTGCTCCAATAATTGCAATATCAACTACTTTATTATCTTGAATCATACTTTATCCTTTTTTGTTGGAATAATATCATGTATGGTATATAATTATCTTACATTTACATAGTGAGTCAGCATATCTATATCTATGTGAGTCTATAAGTAACATATCAATACATAATAATAAAGATTTCAAGGGATTATAACTAAGTATAAAAATGTAACACAAATAGTATGTGAGAGTAAGAAAATACTATATTCATTTACTTTGTGTTTAAAATTGATACATATAGGAAATGAATAATAACACTCAACCTACATATGTTAAAAGACTAAGTGCTTCTTGGGTATCCTCTTGTAGATTTAGCAGACTGGCTTTCAAGAAGCGAGTAATCAAAACAGTAGGAAACAACAATGAGTGAAGTAAAAACAGTAGAGAATATGGTTAGTATCACAATTGATGGCACAGAATATCAGGCGAAAGAAGGCGAGTTTATTCTTAACGCTGCACGTGCTAACGATATTTTTGTCCCAGCTATATGTTACCTGACAAGATGTTCACCAACTTTGGCATGTCGTATTTGTCTGGTAGAAGCAGATGGTAAACAGGTATATTCTTGTAATACCAAAGTAAAAGAGGGAATGGCAGTTACGATTGATACGCCAAATATTCTTGAAGAGCGTAGAGCGATCATGGAAGTATATGATGTCAATCACCCACTACAATGTGGTGTATGTGACAAGTCAGGTGAGTGTGAATTACAAAACTATACTTTAGAGATGGGTGTTGATTCACAATCGTATATGATTCCTGATACAAAACGTGAAACGACTAATTGGTCATCCGTCCTACATTACGATCCGGGTCTTTGTATCGTTTGTGAACGTTGTACCACTGTGTGTAAAGATATGATAGGTGACGCTGCGATCACTACGGCAAAACGTGGTGGTGCAGATCTTGATAAAGCCTATAAAGATAGTATGCCAAAAGATGCTTACTCTATGTGGAATAAGCTTCAGAAGTCTGTTATCGCACCAAGTAATGGGACAGGGGAGACTAACTGTTCTGATTGTGGTGAGTGTATTGCGGTATGTCCTGTTGGTGCACTGGTTAGTAGAGACTTTGTCTACAGTTCAAATGCATGGGATTTAAAAAGAGTACCTGCAGTTGCAGCACACTCATCTGATGGTGCTCAAATCTACTATGAAGTGAAACCAACATCGATAGAAGACAGAACAGAAAAGATTTTCAGAATTACCAATGAGTGGTCTTTTGTCTCTCTTGATGGTTCTGCGCGTTTTGCTTATGATTTCCAAAATACGATTGCAAGTAAAGATGAAGCAGCATTCTCTGCAGCGATTGAAGCATTTAAGAAAGCCGATACTGTACGTTTTAACGCTATGATCACAAACGAAGAAGCGATGATGCTTCAAACACTTAAAGAAAAAATGGGAGTGAAGCTTTATAATCCTGAAGTAAGAGCTTTCCAAAAATTCTTAAACCATTATGAAGCGGCTTCTGGAAACAGTCTTTGGAGTACAGATACAGATGCTATTATGAAAAAGTCTGATTTTGTTATCTCTATAGGTGCTGCTCTTAGAAATGACTCACCTGCAATGAAATATGCCTATAACAACGTTCAAAAGATGAACAAAGGTGCAGGGCTTTACTTCCACCCTGTTGGAGATACACTCATCCCGACATTTGGTAAAAATATAGAAACATTTAATCATAAAGTAGGACTTGAAGAAGCAGCACTTTATTTGGTACTTGATCTGTTTGCAGACAAAGAGAATCTTCCTGCTGAAGTAAAAGAGTATATAGAAAGCTTTAAACAAACATCAACAAAGACCATTAAAGAGAAAGAAGTTAAAACGGTTAAAGAGACTGTTCTTAATGAAGAGACTGGTGAAGAGGAAGAAGTATCTAAAAAAGTAACTGAGATGGTTGAAAAAGAGATTGAAGTAACAAGCAATGGTCTTGTGGACTTGCTTGGCGGTGATGCATCTAAATTTGATGCTGCTTTTGAAAAAATGATGAAGAAAAAAGAATCTTTTTCTATGATGCTTGGTGAAGACCTTTACTACCATGATAAAGCAGAAAATATCGCCAAACTTGTAGCACTTGTGGAAGCAACATGTGATATAGATGTTGTCATGACACCTCCTAAGTCTAATGCTTTAGGTGTAGCACTTATCTGTGATCTTGATGATGCTCAGAGTGGTTATACAGTAGGATACAACGAAAATGGTGACTTCAAACTTTCTGCACTTGGAACAGGTGATCTTGATATGCCGGCGATGAACCAGCAAGAGGGAACATTATGTAACATCGGTAAGCGTGTACTTCCTACCAATGCTGCGGTTGAGTATAACGGTTATGAACTCAATGACCTTGTAAAAGAATTGATCGGTGCTCCTGAGTTAACGATTGACTGGACAGAAGCACTACCAACAGACAGAGGGTTTAAAGCACTTGCATTTGATTCTCTTACGAATTCATTTGAAAATGACGGTACAGATAACCGCGGGTACAGATTAGAAACTACCAATGTGGAAACTGATCTCCCTCAAGTTGAAAAGTGTGATGAAGATGCTGTGCTTGAGGGTGAGATAGCATATAGATGTAATCCTGCCAGACAATTTAATGATTTTACAGAGAAATCGCATGAGATCTTTGAAACTTTTGCTCTTTATGCAAGTACAGAGAAAGCAGAGAGTTTAGGTGAAAAAGTAGAAGTTGTTTTTGAAAATGGAAGTATTACATTAGATGTGGTAGCAGATGCAAAGATCACGGGTGATATTGTAAAAGTACCAGACTTTAGAGCAGCGGAAGGTGTTTATGACCTTTTTGGTGAATCTCGCTATCAAACAGTAACATTGAGAAAGGTGTAAAATGGAAGCAGTAACAGTAGTAGAAAATTTACCACAGGTCACTGCGGTAGGAGTCATCATTAAAGCCGTCATTATCTTAGCGGTGATTTCGGCCATTGCAGGCTTTGGTACTTTTGTTGAAAGAAAAGTACTTGCATTTATGCAAAGACGTCTTGGACCAATGCACGTCGGACCCTATGGTTTATTACAAATTGCAGCAGATGGGATCAAACTTTTCACTAAAGAAGATATTATTCCTCAAAATGCGAATAAATTTATCTTTATGATAGCACCTATAGTTACAGCGGCAACTGCATTTATTGCTCTTTCTGCTGTACCTGTATTCCCTGACTTTACAATTCCTGAATTTATTCCTCTATTGGGGGGTACATTTGTACCTTCTATAGCAGCTGATCTGAATATTGGTATATTATTTGTGCTTGGTATGATGGCAGCAGGACTTTACGGACCGCTTTTGGCAGGTATGTCACAAGCCAATAAATGGGGTATTATCGGAGCAGCGAGAACAGCAGTTCAGTTCCTCTCTTATGAAGTAGTCACAGGACTTTCTATCTTGGCACCGATCATGCTTGTCGGCTCACTTTCATTTGTTGATTTTAACAATTATCAACAAGAAGGTGTGATGTCATGGATGGTATGGCAACAACCTGTTGCCTTTGTACTTTTCCTTATAGCAGGATTTGCAGAGACAAACAGAACACCATTTGACTTACTTGAGCATGAAGCAGAAGTTGTTTCCGGGTATGCAACAGAGTATTCAGGTATGAGATGGGGGATGTTCTTCATTGGTGAGTATGCAAACATGATCACGATTTCTATCATCGCAGCGATTGTTTTCTTAGGTGGGTATGATTCAGCAAGTTCTATTGGTTGGTTGACGATCATCCTTAAAGTAGGATTTTTCTTTTTCTTAATGTTATGGGTAAGAGCAGCATGGCCGCACATCAGACCAGATCAGTTAATGTGGTTATGTTGGAAAGTATTAATGCCGCTAGCACTTGTAAACATTTTAGTCACAGCACTAGTGATTTTGGTATAAGGGAGTAAGTATGAGTTTAGAACAATTTAAAGATAGAAATGTAGGTGTACAAAACTACACTGCACTGGATTTAGGAAAATCTCCTGAAACAGGTATGGAGCAATTTACACAAGTCGTGAAAAGAACCTTTAAAGGTGAGCTTTTCGTAGGTCTTGCTGTTGTAATGAAAAGGATGTTTGGAGCACTTTTTAAAGGTGAGATGCACACGGTGAAGTATCCGTTTGAAAAGCTGCCTATCTCTCCAAGATATAGAGCCATTCATGATATGCTAAGATTACTGGAGTCTGGTAACTATAGATGTATCGGATGTGGTCTTTGTGAAAAGATATGTATCTCAAACTGTATCACTATGGATACAAGATATGATGAAGACCAACGTAAAGAGGTAAGTGAATATACGATCAACTTTGGTCGTTGTATCTTTTGTGGGTACTGTGCTGAAGTATGTCCGGAGCTTGCTATCGTTCATGGTCCTCGTTATGAGAATGCAGCAGAACAACGTGCCGGATTCTCTCTGTTTGAAGATATGTTAACACCAATTGACAAATTGAACTTGCAACAAGAGTATGACGGTTTTGGTGCGGTATCTCCAAATGCTGACGAAAATATTAAAAAAACGCCA
>Ga0209633_10005312_pt1 | contig 11342 bp, 9 predicted proteins | sample Cruoilmetagenom1_FD_187290 | JGI IMG/M metagenome (GOLD analysis project Ga0209633, IMG submission 187290) | Oil polluted marine microbial communities from Coal Oil Point, Santa Barbara, California, USA - Sample 1 (SPAdes) (version 2) | ecosystem: Environmental > Aquatic > Marine > Oil seeps ... | reverse complement strand
TAACTACATTTAATGAAGTTAATATGCAACCAATTTTCGATTTACGTAAAGTATACAAAGAAGATTTTAAAACCAAGCATGGTGTAAGTTTAGGTTTTATGAGTTTCTTTACCAAAGCAGTGGTGAAGGCACTTCAAATGTATCCTGATGTAAATTCCATGATTGATGGTGATTATAAAGTGTCATATGATTTTCAAGATATTTCTATTGCAGTTTCCGGTCCTAAAGGCCTCATGGTACCCGTAATTAGAAATGCTCAAGATTTAACTTTTAGAGGTATTGAAGCAGAAGTAAAACGTTTGGCCATTAGAGCTAGAGATGGTGAAATTACTATAGATGAAATGACTGGAGGAACCTTTACTATTACCAATGGTGGTGTTTTTGGTTCTATGCTATCTACACCAATAATTAATCCGCCACAATCAGCAATTTTAGGAATGCATAATATTGTAAATAGACCAATGGCAGTTGATGGTGAAGTGGTCATACAGCCCATTATGTATGTTGCATTATCTTATGATCATAGAATTATTGATGGTAAAGAATCAGTTGGTTTTTTAGTTGCTATTAAAGAAGCATTAGAAAATCCGGTTGAGCTATTAATGGACAATGACTCTAAAAAGGCATTAGAGATGTAGACGCAATACTTATTGTTATAAAGAATTTAAGCATAAAAAAAGTCTGAGTAAACAAATTTACTCAGACTTTTTATCGTATTAAAATCTATTTTTATAAACCTATAACTAAAGTAGCTGTTAACTTTCCGTTGTCTATATCTAATTCGGCAGCATCAGAAAATTCCGTAAAATTATAAAAATTTGTATGTGTTGATTTCTGATAAGCCAAATCTAATTTAACTTTACCATTAAATTTAAAACCTGTTCCTACAGAAAATCCTTTGATGTGATCCGAATCAAGAGCATCAACAAATGGGCTTTCTTTATAGTAATAGCCACCTCTTAAACTTACTACTTTTCCTAAACGCCATTCGGCACCTACTCTAACTTCTGAGGTATTTTGTAAATTATTAGAGAATAAATTATTGACATCTGTAAATTCACTGCTAGGTTTTAATTTTGTATTTGTGTAATTTTTAAAAGTATAATCTAAACTCAATAAACCATCTCTACCGAAAAGATAGGCAATACTTGCCGTTGCTTTTGCCGGAGTTACTAGGTCATATTCAAAAAAGTTTATTCCTGAATTTTCATTAAATAGTTGTGGGTCATTACTCACTAGAATTTCAAGGTCTTCTGTAAACTCTTCAGTTAAATTATACCAAGTTGGTGTTTGTAATGCTAGACCTAATCTTAATTCTTGAATTGGTTTTGCAATAACACCTATGTTTAAACCAACACCTTGGCCATAAGTATAAAGCTCTTGTAGTAATGAAGCATCTAGTAAATTGCTATTCCCATCATTATTTGACTCTTCAAATAATGCTTTTTGATAATGGTCTAATTTATGTGTTACTATAGAAAGTCCAATATGCAAATTCTCATTGTATTGTGCTGCAAAAGAGATGGTAAATTTTTCATTTTGACCATTGGTATAATTCCCAAAAAATTGACCATCTACATTTTCATAAAAAATATCATTATCAGGATTGTTGTCATCGTTTAAATAAGGATCTCCATTAAATTCAGAAAGGCCACTATTTCCTTTTACGATATAGTTGTTTTCAAAATCTTTAACCAAAGCGTAATTAAAACCAATGGCAAATTTTGTCCAATTTTCATTATGTGAATTATCAAAAATCAGTACCGCACCAGCTTGGGTCATATTTACGTAATCTTCAGTGTTATTTGTGTTGGTACCATAATAGCTAGTTAGAATATCAGTATTTCTCATCCCTAAAGTTATGGCTGTTTCGGTATTATTAAATACTGCTAAACCGGCAGGATTAATATCACTTGCAGATAAATCACCACCTAAGGCACCAAAGGCACCACTCATGGCATTAAATCTAGCTGTTCCATTTATATCTTCATCAGAAAATACAATAGCACCGTCAAAATTACTAATTACTTGAGCGTTGATTATTAGGGAGGATATTAATCCTCCCAATAGGAATATAATTTTTTTCATGTTAATTTTTTAAATATTAATTACGTCTAGAACTACTTCTTGAAGATGAACTACTGCTTCTTGAAGGAGCTGATGATCTTGAAGACGAACTGCTTCTTGAAGCATTACTAGAACTTCTTGAAGGAGCACTAGATCTTGAAGCTCTATTTGAAGAAGAATTTGAACTGCTTCTTGTTCTTGTATTCACTGAGCGATTATTAGAACTTCTGTTTGGAGCAGTATTAGTCCTAACCCTACGTTGAGTATTACTTCTGGTGCTCACAGATCTATTACTAGGTTGAGATGTAGTTCTTCTAACGGCAGAACTTTCGCTACTTCTAACTCTTCTTACATTAGTATTCCTTGAAGCATTAGTACGTGGCGTACTTACTGAATTTCGTCTTACACCACTTGAGCGAGTTGAACTGTTGTTACTTCTTTGGATACCAGAATTGTTTCTTGGTGTATGATTTCTTCTAATTGTTGAATTTTCTCTAGGGGTATTGGTTCTTCTAATGGAAGAATTATTTCTAGTACTACTAGAATTTCTTCTAATTGTTGAACTATTTCTGTTTGAAGTAGAACTTCTTCTTACAGATGTATTATTTCGTCTTGAGTCTGTGGTAGTTCTTCTTCTACTTGTAGCATCTGCGTTTCTATTAGTAGTAGTTGCTCTTCTGGAGGTCACACCACTAATCCTTCTTGAGGCATCATTTGTAGTAGAAGATCTTCTACTGTAAGCACTTCTGTTGCCTAACCTACTGGTATTATAAGAATATCTTCTTCCGTAGTTGTAATTGTTATAATAATTATTATTACCATAATAATAAGGATTGTAAGATCTATATCTATTATTATAGAAAGAAGAATAAAAACCGCCATAATATCCACCATAATAGTAAGAATTATAGTAAGGATTATAATAACCACCATATCCAAACCAATTGTTGTAGTATGGATAGCCATAGCCATAATAAGAGTTATATCCATAATAAGGATAATAATAATTTGACCAACCAAAACCGGTAGGAATAACATTTATAGAAACATTATCAGTGTATTCCCAAGGAGAATTACCTTCAACATATGTATTATCATCTTCATAGTACTCGTCATCACCATAATAATATTCATCTATATCAGTAATGATATCATCTTCTGTAATTTCATCATACCTCTCCGCTTCTCTTCTAAAGTAGTCTTGATATTTATTACTCGTGGGTTGCGTTTCCTCCACAGCAACTTGACTTACTCTATCTCTAGAACTATATATTCCATCATCTTCATAAGTAGTATTTTGATAAGTTCCACATGAAGTTAAGCCCAAAAGTATCAATCCAACCAAGGATAAATAAGTAGCTTTTCTGTTGATGTTATTATTATTTTTCATATTGGGTAAATTTAATTGTATTAAATTACAAAATATATTTAGTTTTGCACAAATAAATCTCGTGTTAAATATATCACAATATTTATGCCAAAATACAATATATGAGCAAAAACTTAACAAAACGTAGTGAAGATTATTCTAAATGGTATAATGAATTGGTTGTCAAAGCTGACCTTGCAGAAAATTCTGGTGTTAGAGGATGCATGGTAATTAAACCTTATGGCTATGCCATTTGGGAAAAAATGCAAGCTGAATTGGACAGAATGTTTAAAGAAACAGGGCATCAAAATGCGTATTTCCCATTATTTATTCCAAAATCATATTTTAGTAAAGAAGCCAGTCACGTAGATGGTTTTGCTAAAGAATGTGCTGTAGTTACGCATTATAGATTAAAGAATGCTGAAGATGGTAGTGGCATTGTAGTTGATGAGGATGCTAAATTAGAAGAAGAACTGATTGTAAGGCCTACTTCTGAGACTATTATTTGGGATACTTACAGAAAATGGGTGCAATCATATAGAGATTTACCAATTTTAGTGAATCAATGGGCGAATGTTGTGCGTTGGGAAATGCGAACCAGATTATTTTTGCGTACAGCTGAATTTTTATGGCAGGAAGGACATACTGCACATGCGACCAAAAATGAGGCCCTTGCAGAAGCAGAACAAATGCAGAACGTTTATGCTGATTTTGCTGAAAATTTTATGGCAATGCCAGTTATAAAAGGTACAAAAACTGAAAGTGAACGTTTTGCGGGAGCATTAGAAACTTATGCCATAGAAGCTTTAATGCAAGATGGTAAAGCTTTACAAGCGGGAACTTCACATTTTTTAGGTCAGAATTTTGCCAAAGCTTTTGATGTTAAATTTACTTCAAAAGAGGGAAAATTAGAATATGTATGGGCAACATCTTGGGGTGTATCAACAAGATTGATGGGAGCTTTAGTAATGACGCATAGTGATGATCAAGGATTGGTTTTACCGCCAAATTTGGCACCAATTCAAGTGGTATTTGTGCCTATTTACAGGGGTGAAGAGCAATTAGAGATTATAGCTGAGAAAGCCAAAGAAATAATGGACGATTTGAAGGCTAAAGGAATTTCGGTTAAATTTGATGATAGAGATACGTATAAACCGGGTTGGAAATTTGCTGAATATGAATTAAAAGGGGTGCCTTTAAGAATTGCTATGGGGCCAAGAGATATTGAAAATGGGACTGTTGAATTGGCCAGAAGAGATACCTTGACTAAAGAAGTGGTAGGACAAGAGGGGTTGGGTGATAGAATTGATAATTTATTAATAGAAATTCAAAAGAGTTTATTTGTAAAAGCAAAAGATTATAGAGAAGCACATATCACTAAGGTGGATAATTTTGAAGAATTTAAAGAAGTATTAGAAAATAAAGGTGGTTTTATTTCCGCACATTGGGATGGTACTTCAGAAACAGAGCATAAAATTAAAGATTTGACCAAAGCAACTATTCGTTGTATACCCAACGATGTAGAAATTGAAGAGGGTAAATGTGTTTTTACAGGTAAGCCTTCTCATAATAGAGTGCTTTTTGCTAAGGCATATTAATTGATGCTGCTTTAAGTTTATCATAGTAAGTTATCCAAATAATTATTGTGCTAACCACACTTCTTATGGTTATTAGGATCATTGGTATTATGGTTTGTCAATACGCTCTTTATGGTTAAAATCTTTGATTAATTAAAATAATTACTACTTTTTTAAAAAAGGACTTGCAGAGTTCAAAAAATGTATTATTTTTGCACTCGCTTTGCAAGTCAAAGAATTAGTATGGTCCGTTCGTCTAGGGGTTAGGACGCCAGGTTTTCATCCTGGTAACAGGGGTTCGATTCCCCTACGGACTACAAAAAAATATTAAATCGTTTATAAGTTGGTTCAAAAAAATGACAATTAAATCAAAACGATTAACAGTTAAACTAAAATAAAATGGCAAATCATAAGTCTGCATTAAAAAGAATTAGAAATAGCGAGACTAAACGCTTAAGGAATAAATTTCAGCATAAAACTACTAGAAATGCGATAAAAGTTTTACGTGAGACAGAAAAGAAAAAAGATGCAGAGACACAATTGACTAACGTTGTGGCTATGGTAGATAAATTGGCTAAAAATAATATTATCCATAAAAATAAAGCGGCTAATTTAAAATCCAAACTAACTAAGTTTGTTGCTTCACTTTAGTAAAGTAAAAATTAATAAAAAAAAAGACCATCTGAAAGGATGGTCTTTTTTTTTTTCAGTATTCACAGTATTCACAGTATTCACAGTATTCACGGTATCCACAGTATCCACAGTATCCACGGTATCCCTAATTAATTTTAAATTTAAAAATAGGAGTTTTTACTTTTTGGTTGTTCTATATTAAAAGTAGCAAGATGGAAAAGAATTTTATAGAAGAATCAACATACGTTTTGTTTGGAAGTGAAGCCATACAAATTTACAATATATCATTAGATTTACTTATATCATCTGATCATGTAGTTTATAAAGTAGCAGCCTATAATGAGGTGTCTGCTTTTGTAAAAGAAAGTGAAAAGTGGGATGATTTCTTAGAAATTAATGAAAAGGATTATTTAAAAATTAAAAATTTTAAATCAAACGAACAGACCTCGCGAGTTATCGGAAAGCCTAAAAGAAATAGGAAACCTTCATTTTTTAATTTTTTCAAATAACTTAAGATAATTACCATTCATAAGTTCTATCAGCATCTAGTCTGATAAAAACAAATAATAATATTGTAAATCCCCATAAGGAAGATCCTCCATAACTAAAAAATGGCAGAGGAATACCAATTGTTGGCAACAAACCAATGACCATACCAACATTTATCATAAAGTGGAAAAAGAAAATGGTTGCAATGGAGTAACCGAATACACGGCTAAATTTCGATTTTTGTCTTTCAGCAACTCTTATAATTCGTAAAATAAAGGCAATAAAAATAATAATTACTGCACTACTGCCTATAAATCCCCATTCTTCGCCAACAGTACTAAAGATGTAATCTGTATCTTGTTCTGGCACAAAATTACCTTGAGTTCTATCCCCTTCTAAAAATCCTTTTCCTGTTAATCCACCAGAGCCAATAGTAAGCATAGATTGATTGGTGTTATACCCTATACCTTTAGTGTCAACGTTTTTTCCTAACACTATACTAAACCTGTCTCTATGTCTTTGTTCAAAAACATTATTAAAAACATAGTCCACACTAAATAAGAAAAGACCAATAAACACATAAAGCATAATTACTTTTGGCCATTCTCTATTTAATTGAAATTTTTTAGTGTTTAAAAGATAAACAAAAAAGAGGGTTAATATTGAAAAAACAATTATGATTGAACTTGTAAAACCAGCATATAATGTAAGTAAGAACAGTACAATGGCCAAGAATCCTAACCCTAAATAGATTGCTGGAAGTCCTTCTCTATATAATACAAATATTAAGGCAAAATAGATAAGTGCAGAACCTGCATCGGGTTGTAATATAATTAAAATGGCCGGTAATAACAGAATTGAAAATGCACTCAACTGATCTTTAAGATTACTTAGATCTCTATTGGGTTCATTTAAATAATTGGCAAGTGCTAAAACCGTAGCTCCTTTGGCAAATTCAGAGGGTTGTATACTAGAACCACCTAGATTATACCATGATGTGGCACCATTTACGGTAGATCCAAAAATAAATAGACCCACTAAACTAAGCATAGAAATAATGTAAAAGACACCCGAAAAACGTTCATAAAATTTTGAATCTATGGCAATAATAATCACAATTATAACGGTACTAAACCCTATCCACTGTAATTGCTTTCCATATAATGTTGAGAAATCTAAGACCCCCTGACTGGTATCTGTAACAGATGCTGCATAAATATTTATCCACCCCAAAAAGGTCAGTACTATAAAAAAGAGTACTAATATCCAGTCTATACCAACAAATATGTTATTCTGCCGCTTTCTCAAGTTCCTTCATTAAGAGTTGTTTGTCATATTCATCTTGTATACTGCCTTCATGCATACGCTTTTCTTCCCATGGCCTGGTGCTTTTACCATTAAGATATTTTTCTATCATTAATGTTGCAATTGGACCTGCCCATCTTGATCCCCAATATCCATTTTCAACAAAAACAGCAATAGCAATTTTTGGTTTGTCTTTTGGAGCGAAGGCAATAAAAATTGAATGATCCTGACCATGTGGATTCTCAGCAGTTCCTGTTTTACCACATATTTCTATGCCCTCTACTTTAGACCATCTTGCCGTACCTCCGGGGTTTTCTACCACATGAAACATGCCTTCAACTACAGGATCAAAATACTCCGGATTGATCGTGGTCCGTTTAGGTACAGTAAACTTATCCATTTGGATGGGTTTATTGTCTATTTTTTTTATAATATGAGGTGTGAAATAAAAGCCCCTATTAGCAACAATAGCGGTTATATTTGCCAATTGAATAGGGGTTGTTAAAATTTCACCTTGGCCTATAGCATTAGATATATTTGTGGTTGGACCCCATCTAAAGTTAGGGTACATTCTATTGTATAATTTCTCATCTGGTACAACTCCTTTTACACCAGTTGATAAATCATTATGTAAATAATCACCCAAGCCAAAACTTTTAACATGATCACTCCAAGTTTTCATACCTTCTGATGAAGTTGGGTATTTTTCAATAATTCTTTTATAGGTATTGGCAAAATATGAATTACATGATTTGTAAATACCTCTATCTAATTGTACGGCTGATCCGTTAGTTCCGCAGTGACATTTCATAAAAGCTTTACTACTACGTCCATACTTAAACCCTCCGTAACAATAAAAATGAGTCTGAGGTGTAATTACTTGTTCTTGTAAACCAATTAAAGCATTGATAATCTTAAATGGAGACCCGGGTGGGTATTGAGCTAAAAGACTTCTATCGTATAAAGGATTACTAGCTTCATCTGCTCGTAATTTCTTATAGTTTTTAGAGCGTTCTCTCCCTACTAATAAATTTGGATCATAGGTAGGACTTGAAACTAATGACAATATTTCACCTGTAGTAGGTTCAAGGGCAACAATTCCTCCACGTTTATTAATCATCAAATCTTCAGCATATTTCTGAAGTTTAATATCTAAAGTAATAGTAACATCTTTGCCTACTGTAGCCAAAGTATCATACATTCCATCTTTATAAGGTCCAATTTCTTTATTGAATCTGTTGCGCTGAATAAATTTGACACCTTTTAATCCTCTTAAGGCCTCTTCATATTCTTTTTCCACACCATTAATACCGATCAACTCTCCTTGTTGGTAGTAACTGTTTTTGTTTAGCAAGGTATTATTAACCTCTCCAATATAACCAAGAACATTAGCGGCTGAATTCAAACTATATTGTCGTAAAGAACGCTTTTGAATGTAAAAACCTTTGTACTTGTACATTTTTTCCTGCAAATAGGCATAATCATTTTTTGACATTTGAGCGACAAATACCGAAGGTAATCTTGGAGAATATATTCTGGCTTTTTTATATTTTCTTATAAAATCATCTTTCTCTATTTTTAACAAATTGCAAAATTCTAAGGTGTCTAAAGTTTTAACATCACGAGGCACAATCATAATGTCATATGAAAGTTGATTTGCAACAATCAGTTCACCATTTCTATCATAAATAAAACCCCGTTCAGGATAATCATACTTTACCGCTACGGCAGAATTATTAAGGGGTGAGGGTTTATATTTGGTGTCAATAACTTGTATGTAAAATAATCTGGCAATAAATATTAACCCTACCAATAATATAGAAAAATATGCAATATATTTTTTCTCCATTACGATTTACTTTTATTCATTAACAATAAACTAAATATTATTAATATAATTGTAAAAATACTTGTTAAAATTGTTCTGGAAAGAATAATTGGTATTTCAGAAAATTTAAAATATTCTATACTGAATAATATCAAATGATGAGTAAAAGTAAGAATGGCAATAAAATATATGAGTGTAGTAAAAGGCAATTTTGAGACATTAAATACTGGAAAGTCTATTTCAGATTTTCTCATTAGTCCTTTTAAAAGTGGCAATCGTAAATAGGCTATGCCAACAGTAGCTGCAGCGTTAGTACCACCTGAATCTAAAAAGAAATCTATAATTAACCCTAATGCAAAGCTTAGTATTAAAAGTAAGCCCCTGTCCCTTCTTAATGGAAAAACAATAATAAAAAGTATATATAATAGCGGATTGATATACCCTAAAAAGAGTATGTTATTTAAAACAATTATTTGAATTAAAATTAATGAAATAAATAATAAACTATTTTTAATTATATCATTCATTATTTAAATTTTCCTCTAATTTATTTATTTCTTCTTTATCAAAATTTGTAATAATATTTACTGGACCAATGGCACTCATATCATTAAATAATTTGATATTTATTGATTTATAGGAGTTATTTTCTCTAAATATATCTATAATACTCCCAACAGGTATGCCTTCCGGAAAAATTGTAGATTTTCCACCTGTAATAATAGTGTCTCCTTTTTTTATGTTAGCTTGAATCGGTAAATCATCCAATTGCAGTATATTATAGTCTTTCCCATTCCAAATCAAAGTACCATAATGTAAACCGTTCAGCAACTTTACATTAATATTAGAATTTTCATTTAAAATGGATAGCACTGTGGCATAATTGTTCGATGTAGTATTGGTAATACCAATGATACCACTACTGTTAATAACGCCTTGATCTGGTTTTATACCATCAACTATACCCTTATTTATTGTTAAATAGTTGTATTTTTTATGGTATTGATTATTGATAATTTTAGCTGGTGTATAACTATACTTTTGCAAGTATTTAACTGAGTCGATAACGGTAATGCTATTAGAAGAGCTGTCTAAGAATTGTTTAGAAAGTCTATTTTTTAAACGCACATTTTCATCTAACAATTGATTGTTATGATTTCTTAGATTGGTGTATTCTTTAAAATTATTTATTTTTTTATAGATGCCACCAGTAAAAACATTTGCAGAATTGACAAATTTACTTTTATGAAAGGAGTGACTTTGGATAGTAAAGGTTAGTGCCAATATTTCTAACAACAAAAAAAATAAAAAGTACTTATACTTTATTATAAAACTTATAATTTGTTGCATATATTTTCAGAAATTTTAAGGCATCTCTATTTCATCAATACAATTTGGTACTTTTCAAGATCTTTTAAGGCAATTCCGGTACCTCTAACAACGGCTCGTAAAGGATCTTCAGCCACATAAACCGGTAAATCAGTTTTTCGAGAAAGTCTTTTATCTAAGCCTCTTAACATAGACCCGCCACCGGCCAGGTAAATTCCTGTGTTATAAATATCTGCAGCCAATTCAGGAGGTGTTTGAGAAAGTGTTTCCATAACAGCATCTTCAATTCTTAAAATTGATTTATCTAATGCTTTCGCAATTTCTCGATATGATATTTTTATTTGTTTAGGCTTACCACTCAATAAATCTCTTCCTTGTACTAAAATATCTTCAGGTGGATTCTCTAATTCTTCTGTTGCGGCACCAACCACTATTTTTATATTTTCTGCCGTAGTTTCGCCCACATATAAATTATGTTGCGTACGCATATAATAGGCAATGTCATTTGTAAAAACATCACCAGCAACTTTTATAGATTTATCACAAACAATTCCTCCTAATGCAATAACAGCAATCTCTGTTGTACCTCCACCAATATCAATAATCATATTACCTTTAGGTTGCATAATATCTATACCAATACCTACAGCAGCAGCCATTGGTTCATGAATTAAATAAATCTCTTTGGCATTCATATGCTCTGCAGAATCTCTAACGGCACGTTTTTCAACTTCAGTAATACCAG
>Ga0209633_10005311_pt1 | contig 11342 bp, 8 predicted proteins | sample Cruoilmetagenom1_FD_187290 | JGI IMG/M metagenome (GOLD analysis project Ga0209633, IMG submission 187290) | Oil polluted marine microbial communities from Coal Oil Point, Santa Barbara, California, USA - Sample 1 (SPAdes) (version 2) | ecosystem: Environmental > Aquatic > Marine > Oil seeps ... | reverse complement strand
TCTGTGACCTTTGCGGCCGGGGATGAGGCGCTTGTCGACTTCACGTATGACAACGACGAGCTTGAGATCCTCTCAGTCCGACCTGCCGATCCCCAGACGATGTATCAGTTCGCAGATTTTGATCGCCGGATGGTGCTGATCGTGGTCGCGGTCGCGTTTGCTGCCGTCGTCGTCGCCCTCGGCGGCTGGCGCGGGGCCACGGCTCTCATCGGTCTCGTTGTCAGCGTCGCGATCCTGCTGATGTTCGTGCTGCCGGCGATCCTCGACGGGCGGAGCCCCGTGCTCGTGGCGGTGTTCGGTTCTGCCGCGATCGCCTATGTGGCCATGTATCTCGCCCACGGCATCAACCGGATGACCACGATCGCGCTCGTCGGCATGACGGCTGCGCTTGTCCTCACAGCGTTGCTCTCCGCAATGGTGGTTGCGGCCGCCCGATTCACCGGATTCGCCGTTGAGGAGACGTCGTTGCTGACGTTCTTCGATGGAATCGATGTGAGCGGACTCCTGCTCGCCGGGATCGTGCTTGGGGCGGCGGGCGCTTTGGACGACGTCACGATCACACAGGCATCGACGGTGTGGGAGCTACAGGAAGCGAACCCTTCCCTGGATCGGAAGGGACGCTTCCGGGGTGCGCTCAAGGTGGGGCGTGATCATATTGCGTCGATGGTCAACACGCTGCTTCTCGCATATGCCGGTGCTTCGCTGCCTCTGCTGGTGCTGTTCGTGCTCGCCCACCAGTCGCTTGGAACGATCGCCAACAGCGAGGTTGTTGCCGTCGAGATCGTGCGAACCCTTGTGGGGAGCATCGGTCTGGTCGCAGCGGTCCCATTGACGACCTGGCTCGCTGCACGTTTCTATCACGCGGATGGCGATCCAGTCGCGTAGTGCCGAGACGATGCTGCGACGGGAAGAATCAACCCCGGTCGCACACGTCTGGGGCGAAGATACCAACGACCAGAGAGTCCGGTTCGGTGCCTCGCACGGGGCCCCACAGCAGAAGATCGCCCGTGTCTGCGCCACGGAGCTCGAAGATCTCACCGACGGTGGGGTCCATCGCGAACTGGACGTCCTCGGTGGCGTAGATCCTCTGCAGATCCTCGACGGTGTCTCCGGCCATCAATCCACTCTTGGTTGTGAGCTGGGTCGCGTCGGAGTCCAGATCGCCGAAGCTGAGGTCCTGGCGGTAGCCGTTGAATGCTTCCGTCGTGCCGTCCGTGGTGACGATTGCTGCGAGGGGTCCGAATCGAACGACTCGTTCCAGTTCGCCCGTGCAGACGCCCCATTGACCGGTCGAGACCTGCCATCCGGTGTCTTGATCCGGCTCGCCGAAGCTCGACGTCAGTCGGCCGACCGAGATGTCTGCCGGATCCCCGAACGTCAGATTCGGAATGTCATTGTCCTGAACCTGGATGCGGTCGCTCATCAGCTTCATCTTGTCGACAGCGATCGGCGTGCCGACCGGCGGATATGGATCTGACGGGGGTGTTGGCGTTGCGGTTGTCGAGGAGGTGGTCGAGGTGTCGCCGGGCATCGTTGTCTCAGATCCGTCCGCAGGCACCGTCGTGGTCGTCGCTCCCGCTTCAACGGTGTCGTCACTCTTGAGGAGCTGGAACACAGCAACGGAGAGTGCGACAAGCAGGAGGCCGACGACAAGACCGGTCAACAGGGGCGACCCGGGCGGTGTTGCGGCGGGTATCTGCGGATCTTCGAGTGGCGGGATCGGGGCGTTCCCAGAGATATCCGTCAGGTCGGAGTACGGATCGGTCCATCCTGGTGGATTGCCGTATGGGTCTTTCGGGTCACTCACGCTGTGTCGGTCCTCCCGGAGGTTGCCCACATCTTACGACCAACCGAGCCGTGCGTCGTATCAGGATTGGTCGGGCGCGGCTGAAGCCGACGACTCGTCGGTCGCATCAGGATCTAAGAGCAACGATGGATAGAACTCGCTGAGGACCTCATCGAACGGGACGGTCGCGCGAAGGATCGACTGTCCGGAGGTGGTCCTCCCGAGTTTCACGGGTATGACGAGGCGTTGGATCGTCGTGACATCGGTGTCTCGGAGGTTCCAACCGAGGCTGAGAGCTTCGGAGAGCCCGAGCCCTTCGTCGACGGTGAAGGCGTTCGAGAGTTCCTCGATCTTGTCCGAGAGATCGGTCGGGGACTCGAACGTCCTGAGCTTGCTCGCAAGCTTCACAATGACATCCTGTTGGTGCTCGTTGCGCATGAGGTCGCCGGCTCCAGGCACGGAACGCCATTGCCCGTCGACCAACTGCTCCGTGTGTCTGGAGCGGACCCACGCGAGCGTCATAGCTCCATCGGCGTTGATGCATCCCCCTGGGAAGTCGAGTTCAGCTCGCCAGTCCCGAAGGGGGTATTCGGAGCAGAGTTCCACACCCCCAACGCCATCGATCACTTCCGCGAAACCGTCGAAGTCGAAGACGGCGAAATTGTTGACCTTGATCCCGGTGAAATCCTCCACCGTTAAGGAGAGCATCGTGGACGAGTTGACGTCGCCGCATTCACGGAACGTCGCATTCACGCGGCTGTAGCTGCTGGTGCACCGATTCGGGACGTACAGGTCGCGGGGGAGCGACACCATGAACGGATCGAGGTCCTCGTCTGCCGGAAGGACGGTGAGGAGAATGACATCTGCAAGGTCGGCCGCCTCATCGCTGCCGATCAAGAGAAGTGATCGATAGGCACCTTCGATTGTCGGTGCCGCCACGACGACCTCTTCCAGGGGCGGAACTTCGGGGTCGTCTTCGACGATGTCGGCCGGTGGCGGGGCGCTGGTTGGCGGGAGCAGGACCTCAGCCTCTGAGGTGTCCATCGCTTGCCGTTCGACCCCTGACCACGAGTTGTAGACCTGGAGAGCAGTGAACCCGGTGTAGATGACGGCGATAGCGACGAAGGCCGCCGCAGTTCGTTTGAGCATCCGGACGACGGGGAGGCGCCAGAACGACGGCGGCTTTGCTCGGTTCTCGACGTATCCAATCACCGGAGCGCCTGCGGTGTCGAGTCGGTCCCGGGTGTCGACAACGGTTGCATCGGTCGCTGCATCGGTGACAACGAGGATCGTCCCGTCCGAATGCGCAGCGAGGGGGGCGGTCGCTCCGTCCCAGGCGATCGGTGGCGCATCGATGAGAACCGCGTCGGCTCGTTCGGCGATTCGGTCGATCGATGCCGCCAGGCCGGGTCCCGCGAGAGCGTCCTCGGACGTTCCATCCGGGGATCCCGATGGCACGATCGGCAGAGCGGAGTCCGGTCCGATCTCCCACATCCTGGCCGACTCGGCGAGGGTTGATGATCCGTCGGCGAGGTCGGTCAATCCGGGCTCGGATCCCGTGGATAGGAAGCGTGAGACCCCTTTCCCTTTCACGTCTCCGTCGATTAGTGCCACCCTGCGCCCTCGCTGTGTCGCCGAGATAGCAAGATTGAGGGCGACGGTCGATGCTCCTTGTCCCGGACCCGGGGATGAGACGAGCAGAACCTGCCCGTTCGTATGCCCTTCGATCTCGGTGAGGAGTTCGCCGTAGGCCCTTGTAGCGGCCGACTGAGTCTCGGTGAGTGTCGGCGTTGGCGTGGAAGCGTCGTCGGGAATGGTGCCGAGACGCGGCACCCCGAGAATCCGGGCGAAGTCAGGAGGCCCGGAGACCGACCACCAGATCAGCCACACAATGCCGGTGACGAATGCTGCGACGATCGCAGACACGAGTACTCCGCGGTTCGTGTCCCATGCAACGAGTCCGAGGATGAAGACGGCAACACCCGCCAGCACCGACAAGACGTTCGCCGGCGCGAATAGTCGGCGCCACCAAGGTGTGTCTGCGGAACTCAATGGTCCCCCCACGATCGCTTGCGGTCCATGCGGATGTTACCTAGGGATTCGCGTATCTGCCCTACGGGGAGCAGGCATCGGGTGCGTAGATGCCCTCCACTCTGCCTGCATCCTCGATCGACGAGACAGGTCCCCAGAGCAGCAAGTCATCGGCTTGCGACAGCCGGAAGAGGCCGGTGCCTTCCGATGAAACGTAGTCGATCTGATACGAGGAGTAGATCTGGTTGAGTGCTGAGATCGGATCGCCCACTCGAAGTCCTGAAGGTGTGGCGAGATCGAGATGCATCCTTGGTACGGCTTCGTCTTCGTATCGATAGCCGGCGAAGGTCCCGTCTGTGAACCCACCGGAGATGACGACGGTGAGGCCGGCCCAGCGAGCGAAACGTCCGTCATCGTTGGCACAGAGGCCCAGTTCCTCTCCTGCGGAACCGGTCTCTTCGGGTTCTCCGAGACTCGCGACGAGGCGACCGATGGCATCCGGAGCGGCATCGTCGAAAGCGATGGGGCCGATGCCGCTCGCTGTGAGGGTCAGCCCAGAGTCGGGGATCGCTGTTCCCACAGCCTCGAACGACGATGGATCGGGGATGGTCGTGGTTGTCGTGCTGGTCGTGGTGGGAGCGACCGTCGTAGCGGGTGGGGGCGGAACGGTCGTTGGGACGGCAGTAGTGGGGGCCACCGGGAGCGTCGTCGCCGGGGACGCCGTCGGTTCATCCGTTCCATCGAGGACGCCGAACGCGAAGAGCGCGATCACGGCGACGGCTACTGCAGCGATGAGCGCAGGGATGATCCATTTGAATCTCCCGTTCGGATCACCCGGGGGTTCCTCGTCGGTGGGAGGTGGGCCAGCTTCGTCGGACGCAGGAGCTGGTGGGGGTGGGGCCGGTGCGGGCGTTGCTTCGATGGTTGCGGGCCCACCGGCCGCAGCGACACCTGCCATGGCCGGGACACGATCCTCACCCCGGGCACCCACCCGGACATCGATCCACGGTCGACCGCACTGCGGACACCGCGTCTGGTCCGCCGGTCGAGCGGTTCCGCAGTACACACACAATGGGAGTTGGGTCGATGTAGACATTCCGGATGAGGATACGAACGGACCCGAGGAATCCAAGGATTTCGCGTTCAAACGCAGTCCTACCTGGTCGGTAGTGCGGAGATACCCGGCTCAGTGCTTTCCAGATCCAGCGAAGGCAGCCGTCGCACCGAGGGTGAGATAGATGGCCCCCGCTCCGTAGCGTGACATCGTTCTCCACCGTGGCTTCGCCGACAGACGGTCGCCGAGAGTTCCGGCAGCGAGCGCGTAAATGCCATCCGAAACGACTCCCGCTACCACGAAGACGATGCCGAGTACGACCACCTGCAGGGTCGTGTTCCCTATCAACGGGTCGATGAACTGTGGAACGAACGCGAGGAAGAAGAGCGCGACTTTTGGATTGAGAACGTTCACGATCACGCCCTGGGCGAAGATCCGTCGATAGGAAGCAGGTTCGGCCGTCCCCGTTGCAAAGGTGTCATCTCGCGAGAGAATGGTCCGGATACCCAGGTAGATCAGGTAGGCGGCACCGAGCCAACGTACGGCTGTGAATCCGCCAGCCGATGCCGCGATGATTGCCGAGAGACCCGCTGCAGCGGCGACGACATGAACCATGCTGCCGACGTGGACTCCCGCAACCGACACCAGGCCGGCCGTTCGCCCCTGGCTCAAGGATCGGGTGATGATATAGAGCACGGCGGGTCCCGGCAGGATGAACAGAAGCATGGCTGCGCCCGCGAAGGCAGCGAGGGTGGGCCAGTCGGGCATCGACGCATCCTAACGAGTGGTACTCGGTGTGGTGTCGGGTAACGTTCGGGTCGTGGACGCCGGAACTGATGGTCGACGAAATTGACCGCTGCCGTGTTCTCATAAGGCGGCAACGGGGACCTTCGATGAGTCGCCGTAGTCCGAACGGAAGGAGGCGCCATGAGCGATCGAGAAACTGGGCTGGCAGATTGGGTCGTACCGGCGATCCTTGTGGGAGTCGGTGCCGGTCTTCTGCTCATCGTCGGACTCGTCATCGCCATCTACGAGGACGATCGAGCCGAGGCCTCTGGATTGGCCTACGACCTCGAGGTGTATACGACGTGTCTATCGGATCACGGCGCCGCAGTTCCCCTCGTTGAAGTTAATCGAGACGGCGGTTTCTCCGTGACGGTGCCCGGTTCACTGGTCGACGGAGACGTCGACTTCGAGACGTGGAGCGTGGCGCACGATGAGTGCAGCGACGTGGCCCCGGACCTCTTCGGAGGACTACTCGGGGGGATCTCCGGCGGACTCTTCGAGGGGTTCTTGCTGGACGGCTTCGCAGACGAATTCCTCTACGACGTCTGAGCCCCTGTCCGCTGTGTGGCGGTGATTGTCGCGGAGTTAGGGACCGGATTGATCTCGATCCATTGCTCTCATTCGGGTCCGTTCGGAGAGCCATATGGCGGTCCCGGCTGCCAGCGTCGCGCTATCCGTCGCCCCTCCGTACTCTTCCAGGGCGAGACGGTGATTGATATTCCGAAGATTCGGGGTTCACAAATCGGCTCGAATGTGTGATATTGAACTGTCCCGGACTTGTGAGCGCATCACGGGACCGGAGCGGTGGGTGTACTGGATGACGTTGGTGGAGGATCACGCGATGACAAATGGCTCGAACACGACCAAGGCCGTCCTGAACCGAGCAGCGCGCGAGCGCGAGGATGCGAAGGAGCGCGTCGACCGTGACACGCTCACTCGTACACGTCGCGATCGTGATCGCTCCAAACTCACGGATGAGCGAGGACGGTTGACGACTGACCTTGTGAGTCAGTACCTGACCGCGATCGGCGAGTACGAACTGTTGACGGCCGAGACGGAAGTCGACTTCGCCCAGAAGATCGAAGCCGGTCAGACGGCACGGGATCGACTCGACGAGGGCAGCTTCAAGGGCAGAGCGGAGCAGATCACGCTCCGGCGCCAGGCCCGTCGAGGGCAAGAGGCCAAGGACGCATTCCTCACGGCCAACCTTCGGCTTGTTGTCGCCAACGCACGTCGTTATGCCAATACCTCCGGCATTGATTTTCTCGACCTCATCCAAGAAGGCAACCTCGGTCTGATTCGTGCTGTCGAGAAGTTCGACTGGCGCAAGGGCTTCAAGTTCTCGACGTATGCAACATGGTGGATCCGCCAGGCCATCACTCGGGCCATCGCCGACAAGTCCAGAACGGTCCGGATCCCGGTCCACCTTCATGACACGCTCGCCGCGGTCCGCGCTGCACAGGCGAGTCTGAAGGCGGAGCTCGGTCGTGATCCGAAACCTGAGGAGATTGCCGAAGAAGCGGGCGTCGACGTCACCAAGGTCGAATTGGCGCTCAGCGTCGCGGACACGGTCTCGCTTGAGCAGCCGATCGGTGAGGATGGCGCCCAACTCGGGGACTTCATCGAAGACGAAGAGGCCGTCGATCCGGTCCGTGTGACCGAGGAGATGGACATCGCGAACAGTCTCCGGAAGTCGATCGAGCGGCTTCCCATGCGTGAGGGCCGCATCCTGGCGCTCCGTTATGGCTTCTACGACGGTGTGCCTCGCACGCTCGAGGAGATCGGCGACGAGTTCAATCTCACAAGAGAGCGGATCCGTCAGCTCGAGAAACTGGCGCTCTGTCGACTGCGTCACCCGAGTTTCGGGATTCGAGAGCAGGACCTCGTCTAGGACGATTCCGACAGGTTCGTTCGACATCGACCCCTTCGCGATGGCTAGCCTCTGTATTGGAGCCGTCGGAGGGATTTCCCATGCGTGTCGAAGCACTCGTCAGCGGTGAGTCCGACGTGGTCGGGCCTGAGACCACACTTGGTGATGCCGCCGAGGTATTGATCGCTCGATCGATCGGTGCGCTCGCAGTTGTCGACGGTCGCCGGCTCGTCGGAATCGTCACCGACCGCGACCTGGTGAGGGCGGTCTCTGAGGGTGCCGATCTTGAAGAGCCGGTCTCCGATTGGATGACCGATGGCCCCGACACGGTTTCCCCCGACGTGAGTGTGTCCGAAGCGGCCGACTGGCTGATCGAGACCGGCTATCGGCATCTCCCCGTGGCTGTCGGCGATGAGCTGCTGGGAATCGTCGACATTCGCGACGTCCTCTGGACCCTCCGCAAACCCTAAAACCGCGTACCCAGGGTTGCAGTCCCCGCCGGCGGCGCAGCCAGCCCGCGGAATGCTGGCGGATCGCGACTCTAGATTCGCGGCAGCACATCTGGCATGTTGCACACATGAACCCAGACAGATTTCTATCCGAGATCGCCGCAAGCCAGGGTGGCGCGATTCGTCGAGATCAGGCCCGCAGAAGCGGTCTCTCCAAGGGTCAGATTGATCGACGGGTGCGTGATGGTCGATGGACCGTACTCGGGCACTTCGGGTATCGGATCATCGACATGCCGGGCGCCCTCAATCTTGTTCGTGCCGCTGTGGCGACGCTCCCGGATGCAGTTGTTTCACACGACTCGGCGGCGGAGTTGCACGGACTTCCCAAGCTGCGACGTGGCGTGGCTACCGTTCTCGTCCACTCGCGAACAACCCATGAGTTCCCCGGTGTGACGGTCCGTCGGTGCCATGATCTTCTGGATGAGCACATGGTTGAGGTCGACGATCTCCCGGTCACTTCGATTCCACGAACGATCGTTGACCTGTCGCGATTCCTCACGACCAGACACCTGAGCGCGGTTCTCGGATCCGTTGTCGCCGACCGGCGCGCCGGCGTCTCCGAAGTGCAGATGGTCGTTGATCAGATCGGCCGAAAGGGCAAACCCGGGATTAGGAAACTCAGATGGATCCTCGAGGAGCGCGACGTTGGGCCGAAGGACGGAACACCTCTTGAGCGAATCGGTGCCGAGGTTCTACGCAACGGTGGTCTCCCAGATCCGGAGTTCGAGTATCCGATCCCGTGGGCTGCAGGCCGGAGGTTCGATATTGCATACCCGTGGGCAGGTTTGGCTATCGAATGGGATTCAAGGCGGTGGCATGAGCTTGCTGAAGCGTTTGTGACCGATCGAGAGCGGGACCGGCAAGCTCTTCTCCACGGCTGGAGAGTCGTTCGGTTCACCTGGATCGATGTGACTCGAACCCCGGAGGAAGTCGTGTCGACGGTGAGGCAGCTCCTTGAACAGCGGAACGCGAGCCTCGTGGACCATTCCGCGGGCTGACTGCGCCGCCGGCGGGGACTGCAACCCTGGGTACGCGGCCTTAGGGGCGGGGGATCCAGATGAGAGCTGTGTCCGAGACGGCTATGTCGTTCTTCTCGAGTCGGATGGCGATCGGTTCGATGTCTTCCGAGCGATCGTCCCAGAGTTCGACGATGTCGGCGACCTCGTGTTCGAAGTCACGCTGGAGAGCCTCGTACTCGGCGACCCTTGCGTCGACGCGCCCTTCCGCGGTCTCGATTCGCCGCTGCGCCGACTTGCGACTCTTCATCCTCGAAGAGACGCTTCGCGAGCTTCGCCGTCCAGAGAGCATGTCGAAGACTGCACCCGCCATCATGTCGAAGTCCCCGGCGGATACGTCCGCGGCGGCGCTTTCAGCCTGTGCCGAGTACTTGTCGATGTCACGCTGGAGTCGTCGGAGCCGCTTCTCATACTTGCCGCGAAGCTTCGCCGTGGCTGTGTCTGCGGCATCCTCTGCTACTGAGTGGCAACGCTCGGTGAATTCGTCCTCCAGCTCGCCAACGCGCGAGTACAGGTTCAACGGTCCGTTCTTGTAGACGCCTATCTCTCCTTCGCGATGAAGCCGCTCTCTGAATCCTCTGCCGAGAGCCGACCAGAATGATGCGGCCTCGACGGGTTCCGGGGGAGGACGGAATGTCGCTCCGTCGACTGCCTCGGTCCGGAAGTCTCGTTCGTCGTAGTCGACTTCGATCGCTTCTCCGACGTCGTCGGAGAGCGGGAAGAGAATGGCTTCCCACTCCACGGTGTGGTCGACTCCGGCGTGTGCCTCGTCATATCGAGCGGTGAGCCGAACAGCCGCAGCTGCCTCGTACACCGTGCTCAGTGGATCGGCGCCGACATCGGCAGCCCATGTTGCTGCCGGATCGAGATACCGGATCGGGGTCCCCTCGGCAACGGTGGGCATCATCGAACCGGTCTCCGGATCTGTCGTGGTGGCTTCGACGACAGGGACCTGCTCTGGGGATCGGACCGGCCGGTACGGCGAGAGTCTCGTGATCTGCGCCGGCGTCAGGGGACCCCGGAGATATGACATTGCCCACCGGGTCGTGAACAGCTTCGGTTCATCCCGGGTGGAGTGGAGGAGGAAGTTCCGTTTATCGAGACCTGATATCTGACGGTCGAGTTCATCGACGTCCGTTTCTCCTCCTGCCGACGAGACGGCTTCGAGGATCCTCTTCTTGTCGCGCTCCGTTTGGAGCCTGCCGATACACCACGTGCCAGCGTTCGACATGGCCTTGTAGTCGAGATCGACGGGGTTCTGCGTCGAGAGTAGGAGCCCCACGCCGAACGCTCTGGCTTGCTTGAGGAGCGTGAGAATCGGCTTCTTCGATGGGGGCTGAGCGGTCGGCGGGGCGAATCCGTAGACCTCGTCCATGTAGACGAGTGCCCTGAGCTCTCCGCTGCCAGGCTGGCTCCTCATCCAGGTGATGAGCTTCGACAGGATGAGCGTGACGACGAACTGCCTTTCGTCGTCGGACAGATGAGCGAGGTAGACGACGGCGGCCCGGGGCGCTCCGTCGTCACTCCACAGAAGCGAATTGATGTCGAGTGGTGGACCATCCATCCAGATGTCGAAGCCAGGTGAGGCGAGGAGACCGTTGATCTTCATCGCAAGATCGAGCCGATCCTTGGGAGGGAAGAAGACATCGACGTCGAAGACACCGAGCTTCCTGATGGGCGGCTGCTGTATCCAGGCCAGCAGAGACGCGATGTCGAGGGATTGGCCGCTCCGCCACGCATGCTCGATCAGATTCGTGATCAAGATCGTCTCTCTCGATGAGATGGGGTCCGAATCGATGCCGACCATCCCGAGGAGGCCCGTCGTGAATCCCAGTATCTCGTCTCGCAGGGCCTCCGAGTTGTCGTCGAACGCCACGGGTGGGCCGTCGAGGGAGCCGATGATGTCGAGAGGTGTGCCCGCCGTCGAACCTGGGGTGTAGATCGTGAACTCTGCCCGTTCTCGAAGACTGCGGATGTCGCCGCCGTCGAGATCCCAGTCGGCGAGACCCTCGGCCCATCGGCTCGCAGTCTTGGCGGCCGCCTCGCCGACTGTTTCGCCGTCGTCAACCGAGGCGGGGTCGATCCAGGGTTCAAAGTCGGCGGGAGCAAGCTCCGGGAACGTGAGCAGGAGGTTGGTCATGTCTCCCTTCGGATCGAGGATCAACGTTGGGATCCCCGCTCGCAACGCTTCTTCGAGATAGATGATGCCGAGGCCCGTCTTTCCAGATCCGGTCATGCCGACGATGACCCCGTGGGTCGTGAGGTCGGAGGCGGAGTAGATCGTGCGCTG
>Ga0209633_10005310_pt1 | contig 11345 bp, 8 predicted proteins | sample Cruoilmetagenom1_FD_187290 | JGI IMG/M metagenome (GOLD analysis project Ga0209633, IMG submission 187290) | Oil polluted marine microbial communities from Coal Oil Point, Santa Barbara, California, USA - Sample 1 (SPAdes) (version 2) | ecosystem: Environmental > Aquatic > Marine > Oil seeps ... | reverse complement strand
CGGTTTGGTCTTTTATGCTTTTATGACCTTAATTCTGTTCAATTCCTGCTTTGTGCTTGCTGAGCTGACTACAAATGAAATCACCGAATATTATATTCCTTTATGATTTTCATTTTGGGTTTCTAACAGTTATTTAGACGAACGTTCGTAATTTACCTTATTAGGCGAACGTTCGCCTAATACTGGATTTAGCTGAAAATACGAACAAAATACTCCCATTCCCCCGCTGATGAAAGGGTTAACCGCCACCACACCATACTACCCCTTTTAATAAGCACTGCTACCTGTCAAATCTGGCAGTATCTCGACTAAAACTTAACCAACATTAGAATTAACTAACATAGCTCTAATTAAGCTATGACCAGGCTAGAGGATCGATCCCCTTTGATGGCGCGTGTTTGGGTTTTGATTTTTTAAATTCAAATAAGGAGCGGCATGGACGCCGCCGCATTGGCAGAGGGGCTGGGATGTCCCTTCTGCCAATGCTCAACAAAAAACCAAAACCCAAACACATGCTTGCGCCATCATAGGGGTGCCCTTTTCTTTGGTTACTTTATTTTGGGCAAGCAAAAGAAAGTAACCTGCTGCCGGTCAGCCACCGGCTTTCAAAATCCAGCGTCGCGATAGCGATTCAAATTCCCCCCCTCACCCTAACCCTTTGACTCGCTACATCCCTGTAGCTCACCCTTCGGGCAACCTGAACGGTTGTCCAAAATTGTTCCCAACAATTTTGTCCCACAAGGGGTGAAGAAACAGGTGTACAAAACCACATTCCCTTAAATAAAAAACCCCGTATCTTGCTAATATAGGGACTGATTAAATAGGAAAAACTCCATGCAAACCCAACCCGAATTCCTGACCCTGCGCCAGCACATGCAATCGGTGATCGTCGGTCAGTTACCGCTGATCGATCGCATCCTAATCGGGGTGTTGACCGGCGGACACCTGTTGCTCGAAGGCCCCCCTGGTCTGGCCAAGACCACGGCGGTCAAGACCCTGGCTACGGGTATCCACGCCTCCTTCCAGCGCGTGCAATTCACCCCCGACCTGATGCCGTCGGACCTGACCGGCAGTGACATTTTCGATCCCAAGCAGAGCAGCTTCGAGTTTATGCCGGGACCCCTGTTTCACGAGATCATCCTTGCCGATGAGATCAACCGTGCGCCACCCAAGGTGCAGTCGGCCCTGCTGGAGGCCATGGAGGAACACCAGATCACCGTTGGCGGTCAGACCCATGCCCTGCCCGATCTGTTTATCGTCATTGCCACCCAGAACCCGCTGGAACAGGCCGGCACCTATCCCCTGCCCGAGGCACAGCTGGATCGGTTTTTATTGCACGTGCTGATCGATTATCCGGACAAGGCGGATGAACTGGATATCCTGCGCCGGGATCGCCAGACCCATTTCGGTGAGGATAGCGAAAGCCTCAACACCCGCCTGCAACCGGAGACCGTCTTGCAGGCAAGGCGCGAGGTGGCGGAGATCCACATCGAGCCACCGCTGGAGGAATACGCCGTCAATCTGGTGAATGCCAGCCGCGACCTTGGCCCATATATAAAGGAGTGGGCCGACTACATCAAATTCGGCGGTTCGCCCCGCGCCACACTCGCCCTGGCCCGCGCCGCCAGTGCCTATGCCTATATCCAGGGCCGGGACTATGTCATCCCGGATGACATGATCGCCGTGGCACCGGATGTGCTGCGGCATCGCATCCTGCCGAGCTTTGCCGCCCGCGCCAAACAGGTCAGCAGCACCGATATCGTCAACCGGCTGCTTGAAATCATTCCCATCCCCTGACATGGACTGGCGAAACAGGTTCAATGCATTGCTGACACAATGGCCGATTAAGCGACCGCACTCGACCAGGGCAATCTATCAGCCCTTGCTCAACGATGTCGAGTTACAACAACTGCAACAAGCCGCCCTTGCTACAGGCGATAATCCCTTTCTGATCGATAGCGACGTGCAACAACTGCTATTGGGTGAACGCACCTCCAGCTTCGCCGGTAGCGGTTATGAGTTTGCTGAACACCGCCGCTATGTGGCTGGTGACGATGTGCGCTTTATCGACTGGCGTGTCATGGCGCGCACCGGTAAGTTGTATCGCAAGGTGTTTCATGAAGAACGCCGGCCGCAGTGTTATCTGATTGTTGATCGCCGGGCCGCCATGCGCTTTGGCACCCGCACCCAACTGAAAGTCACGCGCGCCGTGCGGCAGGCCATTCGCCTGCTCTATCAGGCAAGGCAACAACAGCTGGTCACCGGCTGTGTGATACTCGAAGACCAGGCCGACTGGATCAAACCCGGCCAGGGCGCAACGAACCTGCACTCGATGATCCAGCAACTCAACAGCCCCTGCCCGCCCTTGCCCCTGTCACAGGCACAGGTCGCCCTCGATACGGTATTGAGTGAACTGGCGGTACGACTCACAGCCGGTTGTATTATTTATATCATTAGTGATTTTCATGATCTACAGGCAGCCAGCAGTGCGACGCTGTATCACCTTGCCCAACAACATAGCCTACGCGCCCAGCACATCATCGACCCGGTAGAGCAAAAACTGCCTGCCGCCTCACAATACCAACTGCTCGATGAACGCAGCGGCAAGCTCATCAATATCGATGCCGGTAACCCGCTGCTCAGCCGACAGTTCGAACAGGCCATGCATAAAAAACATAATCATATTGAACAATGGATCAAGCAGGCAGGCGGTCAGTATCAAACCCTTTCCACCGATGGGCCGGGTGATCCACATGGCTAACACGGAGCTGCTCGAAAAACCCTGGCTGGATATCCTGCCGCCTCCGGCGCCGACGGGTAACGAAGTTTGGCTCTGGCTTGCCGTCATTCTTGTATCGCTATCTGTTATCGCCGCGCTGTTTTATCTCTGGCAAAAGCAGCCAAGGCAACATGCCTTGCAGCAATTAAAGCGAATACAAAGGCGACTGGATCAGAATGATAGCAAACACGCGCTTTATGAAATAAACCGCATCCTGTCCAAAGGTCTACAGCAAAAAAGTCTCGCCCGCTTCGTGCCGCCGGATGATGCCATACCGGACTGGCAGGCATTTTATCAACGGCTAACGGCGCTGCAATACAGTCAAGCCACGCCACAAAAAGATAAAACCCGGCAGATACTGCTTGAGGCAATGCACTGGCTAAGGCGTATTTCAATATGATGAATTTGTTCGCCAGCATTGAATTTGCCCATCCCTTTTGGCTGTGGTTGTTACCGGCAAGCCTTGCTATTACATTTACAGTTTTATGGTTTCGGTCTGCGCTTATCAGCAACAGTATCGACCCCTTACAAAACCTGTCCAGCCAGGCCTGGCGGCATACGGCCATCGCCTGGCTGCAACAGTTCGATGCCCGGCAACAAGACAAGTTACATAGCTTTGTGTTTGTGAAACGCAGTCTCAGTTATGCAATCTTTCTATCACTAATACATCTCGCCCTTGCCCAGCCTTATCAGCAGGGCCAACGCCTGCCCGATCCGCCGCAACACCGTGACATCGTGTTTGTCATCGATACCTCGGTGAGCATGGTGCTGGAAGATTATATCGTCAACGGCCAACGCACCAGTCGCATGGCCATGTTGCAGGGGGTAATGCAGCACTTTATCGAACGGCTAAAGGGTAATCGCATTGGACTGGTGGTCTATGCAGAACAGGCCTATACCCTTGCCCCCCTGACGACGGATTATGCTTTATTGAAAGCCCAGTTTAATCGTATCGTCCCGGCGGTGTTAACGGGGCGCACCAGTAATCCCGGCAAGGCCCTGCTCTACACACTCAATACCTATAAAAACGATGCCACCGAAGACAAACCCACGATTGTCTTGATCAGTGATGTCAATCGGCCGGACCGTGAGATTGACCCGCGCGTGGCCGCCGCCAGTCTGCAACAACACGGCTTTCGTGTGCATAGCATCGCCATTGGCGCGGGGAGTTATGCGGCAGAAAACAAGCAAGGCACCCATCTGGTTTATCACCCGACCAATTACCCCCTGCTGGAACAGATTGCCAAAAGTGGTCAGGGCAAGTTCTTCAGTGTGAATAATATTCAAAACATCAAACACGCCCTCAGCACCATTCAACAGACAGAGCTGCGCAAGATTGAGGTCGAACCGCAACACATCAAGATCATGCTCTATCACTGGCCGCTGTTGCTGGCTGTATTGTTCATGTCACTGGTTCAGCTAGTCCAACTCATCAGGCCGACAAAATGAATGTCCTCTGGTATGAGCTGAGCTTTCGTGAACCCCTGTGGTTGTGGCTGGCAGTGCAACCCTGGCTGATCATGCTGTTGTCACGGCTGATACATGCACGCAAAGCCGGTCAATACAGTGAGGCCCACTTACTCCCCTGGGTCATCAGTCAGTCCTCCACCGGCTCAAGGTGGCGTTACCTTCGTACCGCTTTGCTGTTGCTGGCCTGGGCAGGTCTCGCCATGGCCATCGCCGGGCCGCGCCTGCCCGAATCGGTAGTCGATACCCAGGACAGTGCACAACGTGAAGTCATGATTGTGCTCGATGTATCACCCTCCATGTCGGCGCGGGACATCCTGCCCAACCGGCTGGAGCGGGCCAAACTGGAACTGCTGGATTTGATCGATCGTATGCAAGCGACACGTATGGGCATTGTTGTGTACGGCGCCAGGCCCCACCTCTTGTCGCCCCTGACTCACGACAAACAGGTGCTGCGCCATTATATTAGCACCATCAAGACAGGCATGTTACCGACCCAGGGTTCACGCCTGAAGCTTGCCTTGCACTATGCCGTTGCCCAATTTAGCGGACAAAACACCAGCCCACGCGCCCTGTTGATCATCAGTGATGGTGAATATCATATTAATAATGCGCAACAAAAAACTGATCTTGAAACTGACATTCAGAAATTGAAACAACAGGGCACACAGGTCTATGCCCTCGGTATCGGCACCCGCTATGGTGCGCCACTGTTAGCAAGTGACAATGGCTGGCTGGAATACGAAGGCCAGACGGTCAACAGCCAGTTACAAGCTGAACAATTACAACAACTGACGCGACTCGGCAACGGCATCTACAGCGAAGTCAATGACGGTAATCTCGACTGGCAAAAATTATATGATGAAGGCATCGGTCGGCTGCGACCGTTCAAACAATCCCAACAAGCCGAACTCATTATCTGGCAGGAGCTATATCACTGGTGTCTTTTGGCATCACTGGCATGTTTTATATTGGCCCTGTGGCAACCGCGCGCCAATAAGGCGTTAAACAGTTTGGCGATAGCAGGCATCCTGCTTGTCAGTTCCGGTTTGACCAATGACACATTTGCCGCCTCGACCGATTACAAAACAGCTTATGCAAACCTGCAAAGCGAAAACTACCCACTCGCCAGACAACAGTTTGCGATTTTATCGGGTTATGCGGCGCGACTTGGTGAAGGCACGGCCGCCTATCGCATGCAAGACTACAAGCTTGCCGCACAACAATTTACCCAGGCCATGCTCGACGCCGGTTCAGACAAACAACGGGGCCGTGCGTTGTTCAATCTGGCCAACTGCAAGTACCAACTGGAAGATTATGTGACTGCCGCCAGGCTCTATCGCGATGTATTGAATTATTTACCCGGCCACGGCGGTGCAAAAACAAACCTGGCGTATGCCGTGGCCTTGCAAGAAGAGCAGCTTCAGGGAAGCAGACCAGCTCATCGTGCCGGGACCGGCCCACAAACCGGCCGACTCATGGATGGCCAGGACATCACCAGCGGCAAACTCACCCTGGGGGATGAAGATGAAACTAAAACCTTCATCCCCCCTGATATAACAACGGCCAATAAACAGGTCATGAAACAAGGCCTGCTCGATGCGCAACCGGCCTCACGCCGGGTCGACGCACAACAGGACCAGGAGTGGGATTACCGCATCAGCCGTCTTGAACAACTGCAACAGGCCAACCTGCCGATGACACGCGATGAAGGCCGGTTCTGGCAGCGTCTGTACGAACTCGAAGAAGGTTTTATGGCCCCCGTCGAAACGACCCACCCACTGCCGGGAGTGAAACCGTGGTAGGTGGAAAATATTTTTATTCTGTTTTGTGCAGCATATTATTGTTGATAACGAGTCAACATCTGTATGCCGCGCAAGATGATTTCAAGCTGGTCGTCACACAAAAGACCGTGGAGTTGGGCAAGCCGGTCTGGATCAGCATCACCACCAATCAGCAAGCGCCGTCATTGCAGACGCTGGATTTTTCCAGTCTGGAAAAACAATTTGAGGTGGTAAAAGACAAGAATGAAATCCATCACACCCCCAAAGGTCAGCAATGGCGTATTCGGCTTTATCCCCGACGCAAAGGTCTGTTCACGCTACCGGCCCTGCATTTCAATCAGCACACCAGCCGGCCGATCAACATTCAGGTTGGCTCCCCCGTCGACAGTAAAACCGGCCGACCCTTTGAGGTCGATTACCGGATATCGAATTTAGAACCCTGGATCAAACAACAGCTGCTGGTGACCTATACCTTCAAGCATCATGATTCCCGTCTAGTGTTAAAGCCACTAGCGTCACCCGATACCGCTATGATGGTCATCCCCCTGGCAGCAACAACGCAGCAACAGGCCGGTGTTTTCAGACACACCTCCGGCTGGGCGATCTATGCCCGCAAGTCCGGCAAACACAGCATCAAACTCCCGGCCCTGCACTATATCCGTGACGGGGTCATTACCCATCGTTTCCATCCCGCAAAGATCGATCTCGATATCAAACCCTTGCCTGCCTATTTGCCCGGTAACATTCCGGTCGGCAAGCTGAGTCTGGATGTAATTCATAAACCGGACTTTATCTTAAAGAGCCGGCTCAACTCCATGACGCTGGCATTAAACGGTCACGGCATACCTGATAGCCTGTTGCCCGACATCCGACATTTTTTTAAAAGCCATCAACAGCTGAACATCTACCCTGTTGAAACCCATTCACAACAAACGGCAACATCCGGCGTCTCCAGCCAGCATCGTTACCGGATCCCCTTCAAGGCCACGGTACAGGGTTCATTAAGCTTGCCTGCGGTTCGCCTGAATTATTTTGATCCTGTCACGGGCAAGCTGGCCACAATAGCGCTCCAGCCACAACAGACTTATTCCGTCGCAGTCTGGTTGTTATTCCTGCTGTTGGTCATGTTCAGCGCCGCAAGTCTGCTGATAACGGGCCGCCTCTATCGCTGGTTCATCCCGAAATGGCAATGCCTGCGTGCCTACCGCCATGCCTTGCAGGCATTGCCCGATACGCACACGCTCCCACAATTCAAATCTCTGGCGACACGGTTGTCCCTTGGCGAGGGCTGGCCAGGCAATCTCAGTCTGCGGCAATGGGTTGCCCGCCATCAACCCGCCCGTGCCGAGCAGGCCCGGCAGATTTGCCTGCAACTGGAGGCCGGCCTCTACCGGAACGGCGTCTGTGACCCGCAAAAACTGCGGGCTATGTTCAAGCACCTTTGTCTGAGCCGTTGGTCGATTCTGGCCTGGTCCCGGCCATTTATATGAATATAATTCATATGAATAAAACAAGTCTCATATAACCCAGCGCCCAACTAGTATATAATCATCGGCTAATTTACTTGCAAAACGGGGGCTTGCGTCAGTCCTTCCGCCACACCCCGTTTCTATTAACACCAATAAATAACGGGAGATCTAAATGGGAAGTGCTGCCCTGTCCAGCCAGGCGGTGAAACGCCTTATCGCTGCTATTATTTTTGTTCTTATCGGCCTCTACCTGACGAGCATCGTCCCCTCGACTGAAATTGCCTGGGTCAGCGCCATCCTGTTATTGACCATTTACCTGTTTGCCTTTGAGATCGTCCCCGTTGATGTGACCGCCGTGTCCATCATGGTCCTGCTCGGCCTGACCGGTTTGTTCGGCAGCAACCTCGGCCTCGATAAACCCCTGGTGGACCCCACACACCTGTTCGACGGCTTCGCCGGTAACGCGGTGATCTCCATTATCGCCGTGATGATCATCGGCGCCGGGCTCGACAAGACCGGCATCATGGGTAGCGTGGCCAGCTTTATTCTGCGCGTGGGTGGCAAGACCGAAGGCCGCATTATCCCGATTATCTCCAGTACCGTTGGGGTGATCTCCAGCTTTATGCAAAACGTCGGCGCCGCCGCCCTGTTCCTGCCGGTGGTCAGCCGTATCTCGGCGCGTACCGGCCTGCCCATGTCGCGCCTGCTGATGCCCATGGGGTTTTGCGCTATTTTAGGCGGTACCATCACGATGGTGGGTTCCAGTCCCTTGATCCTGTTGAACGATCTGATCATCACTTCCAACCAGGCCCTGCCTGCCGATAAACAAATGGCAACCTTTGGTCTGTTTTCGGTCACCCCCATCGGTATCGCATTGGTGAGCACCGGTATTTTGTACTTCGTCCTGGCCGGGCGCTTTGTCCTGCCCAGCCGCAAAACGGAAGGCGTCTCTGCCACCGCTGCCATGGATTATTTCCAGGACACCTATGGTGTGAAGTACGACCTGTATGAAATGGTTGTGCCGGTGGGTAGCCCCCTGATTGGCAAAATGTTCGATGACATCGAAGGCTCGGAAAAGATCCGCGTCATCGGCGCCATGCGTACCCCGGATGATCTGCGCGTTGGTCCCGGTGGCCTGGCGCGTGATGTGGGTATCGAGGCCAATACTATATTAGGTGTCATCGGCGCCCACACAGCCCTGACGAATTTTGCTGAAAAATACAAACTGCAGGTGCGTTACGATCTGGAAACCTTTACCGAACTGCTGGCCGCCACCAAGGCTGGCGTGGGTGAAGTGGTTATCCCGCCCGGCTCCCACCTGGTTGGCAAGAGTGCGCGTGATGTATGGATGCGCAAGACCTACGGCATTTCAACCCTGGCCCTGCACCGTGGCGGTGAAACCTACCGCGAAGGTGAGGGCGTACGTGATATGCCCTTGCAGGCCGGTGATACCCTGGTCGTCCATACCACCTGGGATGCCCTTGCCCGTCTGGAACATGATCGCAACTTTGTTGTCGTCACCACCGAATACCCGCATGAAGAACTGCGTCCACATAAACTGGGTGCCGCCCTGTTGTTCTTTGGCATCGCCCTTGGCCTGATCCTGTTTTCCGACCTGCGTTTATCGATCTCCTTATTGGTCGGCGCCATGGGCATGATCCTCACCCGAGTGTTGAGCATGGATGAGGCCTATGAAGCGGTAAGCTGGAAGACCGTGTTCCTGCTGGCCAGCCTGATCCCCCTAGGTGGCGCGGTGGAAAATTCCGGCACGGCCGCCTGGATTGCCCAACAAACCCTGACCTTGCTGGACGGCGTACCCATCTGGGGTTTGCAAGCGGCCGTCGCCATACTGGCCACCTTCTTTACCCTGGTGATGTCGAACGTTGGCGCAACCGTATTGCTGGTACCCCTTGCGGTAAACATCGCTATCGGTGCAGGCGCTGATCCAGCCGTATTTGCCCTGACCGTGGCCATCGCCACCTCCAACTCCTTCCTGATCCCGACCCATCAGGTCAACGCCCTGATCATGGGACCGGCCGGTTATCGTGTACCGGACTTCATGAAGGCCGGCAGCGTCATGACCATCCTGTTCCTGGTTGTATCGCTGACCATGCTGAACATCGTTTTTTAATTTAAAAATAATAATCAGTAACGGGGCTATATGCCCCGTTTTTTGACTCAATTTGAAGGATTATCAAATGAACAAACTCATTGCGTTATTCGCACTGTTGTTAATACCGGGCATCACCTTTGCCAGCACCACCGGTCAGACCCTTAACTTCACCAGCCACGGCGTGGGTTATGCCGCCATAGTGATCTTTATCATCGCCTATCTGTTCGTGATGGCCGAAGAGTTTACCCACTTGCGCAAATCCAAACCGGTGATCCTCGCCGCCGGTATCATCTGGGCCATGATCGGCATCGTCTATGTCAACAACGGTATGCCCCATGCAGCGGAACAGGCCGTGCGCCACAATCTGCTGGAATACAGTGAGTTGATGTTGTTCCTGCTGGTGGCGATGACCTATATCAATGCCATGGAAGAACGCCGGGTATTCGATGCGCTGCGTTCCTGGTTAATACGCAAGGGTTTTGGTTTTCGTCAGTTGTTCTGGCTCACTGGTATTCTCGCCTTCTTTATCTCACCCGTGGCCGATAACCTGACCACCGCCCTGTTGATGTGTGCCGTGGTCATGGCAGTGGGTGGCAACAACATACGCTTTGTCAGCATCGCCTGTATCAATATCGTGGTCGCCGCCAATGCCGGGGGCGCCTTTAGTCCCTTCGGTGACATCACCACCCTGATGGTTTGGCAAAAGGGTATTGTCGATTTCTGGGCCTTCTTTGCCCTGTTCCTTCCCTCGGCCGTCAACTTCCTGGTCCCGGCCGCGATCATGCACTTTGCCGTCCCCAACGAAAAACCGGCCGTCAGCGATGAAATGATCAACATGCGCCGTGGCGCTAAACGTATCATTGCCCTGTTCCTGCTGACCATCGTCACCGCCGTGAGCTTCCATAACTTCCTGCACCTACCACCGGTGATCGGCATGCTGACCGGCCTGTCCTATCTGCAACTGTTTGGTTTTTTCCTGCGTAAAACGCATGGCAAGCAAGCCAGCGCTTCACCCCATGATGAGAACAAGGCCGATAAGATGATGGGGGATGTCATACCGTTTGACGTGTTCAACAAGATTGCCCGCGCCGAATGGGACACCCTGTTTTTCTTCTATGGCGTGGTGCTGTGTGTCGGTGGTCTGGGTTTTCTCGGCTACCTGTCCCTCGCCTCGGAACTCATGTACAACCAGTGGGGCGCGACCTCGGCCAACATCGCCGTCGGTGTACTCTCCGCCATTGTCGATAACATCCCGGTGATGTTCGCCGTGCTCACCATGCAACCCGATATGCCTACCGGGCAATGGTTGCTGGTGACGCTGACGGCCGGTGTCGGTGGCAGCCTGTTGTCTATTGGCTCCGCCGCCGGTGTTGCCCTCATGGGTCAGGCCCGTGGCAAGTACACCTTCTTCAGCCATTTAAAATGGACCCCGGTGATCGCCCTGGGTTATGTCGCCAGTATCGTTACCCACATGTGGGTCAATGCAGGGATGTTTTAGCGACAACATTTTTATCAACTCAATAAACCGGGCCATGATTAAACTCTTAGCCCGGTTTTTTTGGTCCTGCTGTTTAAGCCTTACGTTCCCATCAAAATTTACCAATACTGTAAACGCGATTTACTGCCTTTTTCCTTCAGTTATTTCTCGATCGCTAGACCCGTAAAGACCAATAAATGGCATTGCGGATGCGCCTTGATGTAATCTTCCACATAGCGCACAAACCATCGCATCG
>Ga0209633_10005309_pt1 | contig 11346 bp, 8 predicted proteins | sample Cruoilmetagenom1_FD_187290 | JGI IMG/M metagenome (GOLD analysis project Ga0209633, IMG submission 187290) | Oil polluted marine microbial communities from Coal Oil Point, Santa Barbara, California, USA - Sample 1 (SPAdes) (version 2) | ecosystem: Environmental > Aquatic > Marine > Oil seeps ... | reverse complement strand
GTTCGGGCATTGGGCGGCGCGAAGCGGAACTATTGTTTGATCTTAATGACGTGATGGGCGAGGCAGACAATCATGAAAGCTGGAAACGTCTCTTTGTTGGTGGTGTTGCTAATCATTTGATGATGGTTGCGGCCTGGCAGGCACCTGATGCCAACGAAGCCCTGCGCCGTGAGCAATGGTTAGAACAGCCAAGCCCTGGATTTTTGCGCTCTGCTCTTGGTAATCTTGGCAATATGGGAAAAGTACGCGATGCTTTCACGGCACCCAGTATTAACAGCCAAGCCAGCTATAGCCACACCAACACGGCCAACGTAATGGAAGCCGAACGTATCACAGGCGGCGAGGCGGCATGGCTAATTGAACGTTTGAACCGTGACGGGAAACTTTGCACAAACGAACGCGCTCTTCTACAGTTCTTGGAAGAAGAAAGTCCCGACGTGCACGGCAGTTTGCTGCCGTATCTGCATGCGGCCTAAGAGGGTTTATATCTATTCACTGCGGCAGGACAGCAAGACACGCGTGGCCTGATTTTGGGTGCTGACCAAGATATAATCAATAATATTTGCGCCTGACTGGCGTTTGATAATAACCATGTCACCTGCACTATCCATACTGATGATCTCCGATCGGTGCGGGGCCTTCATGTCTATGAGGTCATAGAGTGTTTTGGCGTCTTCCGAGAAAAAATGGTATTCGGGGGTGGGGCTATCACTGTAAGCCCAGTACAAGCTAGTGGCATCTCTATTGCTACTTACATACTCAATATTTGCACGATCAAAAGCAAATACTTCGCTAAATACGCCACCGCCTATAGAGTCTATGTAACGTTTGAGTGTTGTATTTTTATGTCCCTCGTTAGATAGAAAATAGAAATAATCTATCCCCAGGTCATCGGTAATTGGATGTTCTGCGCGGTGCTTGGCTGTACGAAATTTATTTGATACGATAAGGGCAGCATCGTTGACGTCACGGTTATATTTATACATTTCTTTGTAGTTCACCGTATCACGAATGATAAATTCACCTTCTATCTTTTTGGGTACTTCAACATATTGGTTCGCGCCATTTCTAATCCATCTTCTATTTAGTGAGCCACCTCCTTGCCCGATCTGTAAATAGTTGTATTCGTCTGGGGGAAAAGTTTTTTTTCTACCACCATCCTCGCTACCCCAATTAACTAACCATTCACCGCGATTAAAGTATTCTACCTCACCGTTTCTTGGTTGTGGCGTCCAGCTTTTCCTTAATACCTTTTCATCATAGTGATTAACTTGCCATCCGAACCAAGTCGTTGGTAAAATATTGGCAGTAAAAGCAGGGCCAAAAGATAACTTTCTGGGTGTTTTTCGAAATTGGTTGTATGGGTTTTTTATGTCTTTATATTTAATGTTATTCAAGGGGTCATATTTGTACCAGCCGAATTTTTCCTCAAAGTCCTTATAGATAAGTGCGTCGTAAGCAGTCCAAAAATACCCACGGCATTGGGTGTTGCAAATAGCATAAAAACTATGCTGTGTGATTGCATCTTTATCTTGAAGATACTCCAACGTTTTTTGCACAGCATAATCATATCGATGTGCGTTCTCTTTGTGATGCTCATTTATTTGCGGTTTGGCATATTTTTTATTCATGTACACATCCCGATTGTACACTCTACGGCCTTCCGTCGATTGCACAGGTATGTGTTTATAGTCAACCCGCTGGACTAGATATAAGCCGTTGGGCGAGAGGGAAAACTCTTCAAACGCGTAGGTATCGCTAAGGGTACATTGTAGGTGTGTATTTGATGTGTTTTTCGCACAGCAGACTAAGAAGAATTGGCTGCTTAAAAGCGCAAGGCTAGTCGTAATTTTATTCATCTAACGTCCAATATCACAGCATTCGGTCAACTATTAAATATACCTCATAATTACTTGCATATAGGAAGGTTAACAACAAGCCCACCATGGAATTTCAATCATCTCGCCATCTGATAAGACGATAGTGCCGCCTTCGATTGTATCTGCGATACCTACTGCACCATTATTGTCGTCGCCACTAAAGATGGAAGGTCCATCTTCTTGTTCGATTGTTGGCACTTCATCACCGTTGGCGTCATAGAGCCGTGCTCCTTCAGGCAAGGTTAGTATAATTTGATTTGAACCAGATAATGGTAACGAAGAAATGCCATCAGTTGACCAAAATTTGGTAAAGTTCCAGCCATTATCATCAGCCGTATCTCCAGCAAGTGTTCCATTAACAATAATCTCATAATTTTCACTGCCTGGCCCATTTGCATCATCATCATCGCCGTTGAATAGCGCCGTTGATTTATCAGCCGCTACTGCCACATCATCTGCCGTGTCTGGCGCGAGCACTGTGTCCAGCCACGCCTGTTCAAACGCGTCAAAATTATTTGTATAAGCATCATTGCTATTATGGGAGAGAAATAGCTCGGGCGTGAACATAGTCTCGCCGCTAAACATTGTAGTTTCGGGCGCGATACCTTGCCGCTCCATTAAAATTTCAAGTTCTACGATGTCCATATCTATAAATGCGTCCATGGTGAAGTTTTTCCTTTATGGTTAATGATATTTATAATTCGTACATCAAGAGAGAGGGTTAATCGCATAGCGCGTAATTTAATTAACGCGCTTTTATCGAGAATTGGGCAGGGGTAGGCTGAAGCTCTACCTTTGCCACAGAAGTCGATGTCCAGCCGCCGATTTTGCGTAGGTGTTATGCGGTGAGGTATGAGAGTTAGGATATCTTGAGTTTATATTGCGTACGCTAATGGACCTGCGGCCCAAACGCCCCGAAAATCATAATCCCAATTTTTATCTATAATTTATTGTAAGAAATTTCCGCTTAAATCGATTGCCAAAAGTTTCTTGGCGGTGGCAACCAATCTCAAATCCATGGCAGAATTCTGACAATTGTGACGGCATTCCACTTGCCGCCTAGCAAGTGTGTCATTAAAGTGCAGGCAAAGAGAGAATCCTGTGACCGCTATAAAAAAAATAAGACCAAGCGCGCCAACCCCGATTGAGCGCTTACTCGTAAGTGCGGCAGATGACATGGACGCGGTGGATATTATTATTCGCGCGCGCATGCAAAGCCCTGTTGGTATGATCCCCGATTTGGCCGAACATCTAGTCGGCGCGGGCGGCAAACGGTTGCGGCCATTGCTTACAATCGCGGCGGCGCATTTGTGCGGTTATGAAGGGGAGGGCCATCACAAACTTGCTGCCGCCGTAGAATTTATTCACTCGGCCACATTATTGCACGATGACGTGGTTGACCTGTCGGCTAAACGGCGTGGCAAAAAAGCGGCTAATCTAATCTGGGGGAATGCGCCGTCAATTTTGGTTGGTGATTTTTTATTCGCGCGCGCCTTTAACCTCATGGTGGAAACTGGCTCTATGGACGCGCTTGAAATTTTGTCAACAGCGTCTAGCGTTATTGCCGAAGGCGAAGTGCAGCAGCTCGCGGGGCTACGTGATATTGATATGAGCGAGCAAACATATCTGGACGTTATTGGTGCAAAAACGGCGGCATTATTTGCCGCCGCCGCTGAGGTGTCTCCTGTGCTGGCAGGCAGCTCAAGCGCCAAACGCGCCGCGCTGAGGACCTACGGGCAAGAGCTTGGCATCGCCTTTCAGCTCGTCGATGACGCGCTTGATTATGGCGGGTTTGAAATGTCATTGGGTAAATCTGTGGGCGATGATTTCCGTGAAGGAAAAATGACCCTACCACTGATACGTGCCTATAAGGCCGCGCAAGACAAAGGCGACGTAAAGGCCATCAATTTTTGGCGGCGCGTCATCGTTGATTTTGAGCAAAAGAGCGATGACCTAGAGCAAGCAACCGCAATATTGCAAGCAGAAAACGCGCTAAATGCAACACTGATGGCGGCCGAAGTCCACAGTAAAATTGCGATTTCTGCCTTAGAGGTCTTTGATGACGGCCCTTGGAAAACAGCACTTATTGACCTCGCCGCTTTTGTTGTTGACCGGGTTAATTAGCGCCTAAACTGCGGTGCAGCTTCATATAGATAACCGATAAAACTGTGGTCATGAGCAGTACAAATGACAGAGACTGCAAAGCGGTAAAATATATAGCCAAAATGCCTAGAAATGCCAATATGATCGTTATTCGAATATACATACCGCTCACATATAGGTGGGTGCGTCCTGATTTAATGGCGCGCTGATATATGTGGTGATTATGGGCAGAAAAGGGGCTCTCGCCGTATTTTGTACGTACAATTAAAGTCATCAGAACATCAACGATAAAAGGAAGGATTAAAAGCGGGCCTATAAAAACAATGCTAAAATCGCCTCCGCCTCTAACGAGTAATAAAGAACAGGCGCCAAACATAAACCCAGTAAGGAGCGCGCCGACATCGCCTGCAAAAATATAGGCAGAGCCGCGCGCATTATAAGGCAAAAACCCTGCCAGGCCCGCAGCCATAATAGCGGACAATATAGCAGCGCTATTGGCTCCCGCTAAAACGGAAATAATTGTTAGCCCTGCAAATGCAGCGGCCATCACGCCCGCCATCATCCCGTTGGCACCGTCCATGAAATTCACCGCATTGACGGTTACAAACATCCACATGAGCGCGCCAAAAAAACCGGCAGTATATGGCAAGGCAAGAGGCATTCCAAAGATCGGTAAAACACGGGGCGGGCCAATGACGTAAACCATCGCGGCGCAAAGGCCTAAAACGAGTGCGAATTTTAGTTTTGTCTTGATGTCAAAAACATCATCCCAAAGCCCTAACGCCGCCATAAGCAGACCAAGGCCAGCGGTTTTTGCCAAAAGTATGTGATTGCCAAAGCCTGGGTAAAATTGAGATAGCGCCAATAGCGCCCCGCCAAGCCCTGCGGCAATACCGACACCGCCCGCCGTTGGAATAGCGCCTTTATGGCTTGAGCGGTGAACAGGTATATCAAGCAAACCTGCGCTAATCATAAATCCGCTAAAGGCTAATGATAGATAAAACGAGAAACCAGAAATATGCAATACCGTATAAAGTGTATCTGCTAAGCTCATGGCGTATCACCTAACATAGTCGGCATACACCACCAATCAGCATATTTGGCTTTTATATCTTTAGCAGCATTTTGCGCGTCCTCAATATCAGGGAACACACCAAAACATGTCGCGCCAGACCCTGACATGCGCGCGAGTTGGCAACCTTCTTGCGCCGTGATGCTCTCCAGAACTGTGTGAATAACCGGCTCTATACTGATGGCGGTTTCTTGTAAGTCATTGTGACCGCCTTGCGCCATTTCGAGTAGAGAACTTGGCGGCAGGTGAAATTGCGATGAACTACCCGTTTTGTCAAAGGTTTTGAAAACGGCGGCGGTGCTGATAGACACACCCGGATTAACAAGCAGGGCTGCGACTTGGCCAAGGTCAGGTAATGGCGTTAGTCTTTCGCCGATGCCTTCCATTAGGCAGGTTTTAGATAGCAAACAGGCGGGTATATCTGCACCGAGATCAGAAAGGGTTTTTGGGCTTGGGCGAAGGTTTTGATCATGATTTGACATGAGCCTGATCGTCGCTGCCGCGTCCGCGCTACCTCCGCCAATGCCGCTAGCGATGGGTAAGTTTTTTACGAGGTTAAAGACTGGCTTCGCGTCACGGCGGGTGCTGAATTTTCCATAGGCCTGCATGATTAAATTATCTGCGCCATTTGGTAAGTTATCCGCGAAGGGTCCGCTAATATTTAGGCGCGGCGCTGTTTCGGTTTTAGACATTTGCAGTGACAGCTCGTCGCCAATATGTGCAAAAACCACAAGGCTATGCAGGGGGTGAAATTCGTCTTCTTGCGCCGCGCCAACATGCAAGGTCAAATTTATTTTGGCCCGCGCGGTCTCTTTGTTTGTTGCGGTATTAGCGCGCACTTAGTTAACGGTTGAGCCAGCGGCAAGCCCGCCCTGAAGTTTGGCTTTAATCACGCGGACTTCTTTGTCTGTTGGGTCAAGAGTGAGCGCACGCTCCCATTGATAGCCAGCTTCGCGCCGTCTTCCGACTTTCCAATAAACGTCGCCAAGATGGTCGATAATTGTTGCGCTGGTCGGCGCGCGCTGGGCCGCGTCTTCAAGTTTGATCCGAGCTTCGCTATAGTGGCCAAGCTTGTAATGTGCCCAGCCAAGACTATCAATAATTGCGCCGCTTTCGGGCTGTAGCTCGACGGCCTTATTGATCATATCAAAGGCTTTGGTCAGGTTGACGCCCTTATCAACCCATGTGTAGCCAAGGTAATTTAAGGCGTCAGCGTTTTCGGGTTGATGCTTTAACACAAACTCAAAATCCGTGACGGCCTCTTGCCAACGATCAAGTCGCTCAAGACATATACCGCGCAGATAAAGTGGTTGCGGATTTTTTTCAAGTTCCTCAGCTGTCATGTCATTTATGAGCGCCTCGTAATAGGGGAGCGCGGCGGCATAATCTTCTAAGATAAGATGCGCACGGCCCATTGACCTTAGCGTAATGCTCGACGGATGGGTTTTGTGTATATTGGTTAGAACGCCTAGGGCTTCTGCATTATTCTCTTCACCAAATAATATGTTGGCCTCGGACAAACGAGCCGAAACGGTGTAGGGTGAGCTTGTAGCGATCTTCCCGTACAACACCCTAGCCTCGTCATTACGCTCTGCTTCTTCAAGCACGCTACCAAGGAACAAATAGGCTTTGTCATTTTCTGGATCAAGTTCAATAGCGAGCCTTAGAAAAATTTCAGCAGCGTCATATTGTTTAAGCGCCGCGTAATAACCAAAAGCTGGCTCTGTTATTGCTCGAGAGGCGGACTGCGCAGGCGTCAATTTGGTCTCTATGTCATCGCCCGTTTCAAGCGCTTCAATGGCTCTCGTCACAGGGGCAAGCTGGATGCCCGTATTATCACGCGCAAAAACTTTTAGCCCTGCTAGCGCCTCGTCTTTTTCACCGCGTGAAAGTCTGGCGCGCGCTTGCGACATAACCGATTCTACCGAAGATATGCCAACCTCATCGACCAGTGCAAAAGCCGTTGCCGCTTTGTCAGTATCGCCCATCTCGGCATACAGTTTTGCATTTTGCAAAGTGCCGACAATCTCAAAATATTTACCGCCGCCAAGATTGCTAAAACTAAGCTCTGCGAGATCGTTTTGCCCGAGGCCATGCTCGGCCCAGCCCCTTATTAGTGCGTTAATATCTTCAAGGCCGACACCATCATTAGCGTTCCCTAAATACTGTGCTGCTTGTTTGTACTTACCGCCGCGAAGTGCATTAGCGCCCAAAATTGCTCGCGATAACCCATCGGTTTCGTCAAGTGTAAGCACCTCAATGGCTAGCGCGCGCGAGAGAACATTGTCACCAGTATTGAGCGCCGAAACCATGGCTTTGCGCCCAAGAGCAAGGTCGTCTGGCTTATGTGCAAAGGCTCGTGAAAAATAATCGGAACGTGCTGGCGCGTCTCCTGAATGTGCAGCGTAGCTCGCCGCGAGGTATTCACCATAAAGCTTGGCATCAGGCGAAAATGAATTACTTGCTGCGCCACTACTACCTTGCGCGGTTGTGCACGCGGGCACTAAAATAAGACATAGCCCGAGTAGATAATTTTTAAAATTAGACATCAAATTTGCCCTTACATATTCGGATAATTAGGGCCACCGCCGCCCTCGGGGGTTGCCCAGGTAATGTTTTGGCTTGGATCTTTTATATCACAAGTTTTACAATGCACACAATTTTGTGCATTGATCTGGAAACGCGGATTGCTGCCATCGTCATCGCTCAAAATTTCATAAACGCCTGCCGGACAATAACGCTGCGCAGGCTCGTCCCATTTGGGCAGGTTGATTGTGATCGGAATGTCAGGGTCTGTGAGCTTCAAATGACATGGCTGCTCTTCTTCATGGTTGGTCGCAGAGAAGCTAACATTGGTTAGGCGGTCAAAAGACAATACGCCATCTGGTTTTGGATAGTCAATTTTTTGAAAATCTTTCGCCTCGCCCGTTGCCGCCGCGTCGGTTTTTCCATGTTTAAGTGTGCCAAATAAATTGAACCTGAATATTGTGGCAAACCACATATCCATACCGCCCAGCAGCATGCCGCCAATGGTCGCGCCATATTTGCTATTGAGCGGCGCAACATTTTTGACCCGTTTTAGATCCTTACCAATTGGGCCCGTGCGCAGCTCCGTATCATAGGCGGTTAACTCGTCCGCTGCGCGGCCGTCTTTAATCGCAGCATATGCGGCTTCGGCTGCGGCTTTGCCTGATAGCATGGCGTTATGATTACCCTTAATGCGCGGCAAGTTTACAAGCCCCGCTGAGCAGCCCAGAAGCGCCCCGCCAGGAAATACGGTTTTAGGGATAGACTGGAACCCGCCCTTAGTCACAACCCGCGCGCCATAAGATACTCGCTTACCGCCTTCCAAAACTTTGGCGATCATCGGGTGATGTTTCCAGCGCTGGAACTCCATATAGGGATAAAGATACGGGTTTTTGTAACTAAGGTCGATAATATAGCCCACATAAACTTGGTTGTTTTCCAAATGGTACATGAATGAGCCGCCGCCAGTTTTACTATCAAGCGGCCAGCCAGACGTGTGAGTGACTTGGCCTTGCACATGGTTTTCAGGCTTAACTTCCCAAATTTCTTTCAGCCCGATGCCAAATTTTGGCACGTCACAATCTGCGTCCAGATTATATTTTTCAATCGCTTGTTTAGACAGAGAGCCGCGCGCGCCTTCGGAGAGAAGCACATATTTTCCGTGAAGCTCCATGCCTGGTTCATAACCTGGGCCGTCCGTTTTATCTTCGCGGCCCCTGCCAAATTCGCCAGCGACAACGCCTTTCACTACGCCTTTGTCATCATAGACAAGGTCAGAGCAGGCCATACCCGGGAACACTTCGACGCCAAGGGCTTCGGCTTGCTCGGCCATCCAGCGGCAAATGTTGCCCATAGAGACAATGTAATTTCCGTGATTGTTCATAAGTGGCGGCATGATAAATGTGGGGACAGATTTTGACCCGGTTTCGCTCAAGGTCAAAAACCTGTCTTGGGTGACCTTGGTTTTTAGCGGCGCGCCTTTATCTTTCCAATCAGGGATAAGCGCGTCAAGCCCGCACGGGTCAAGCACTGCGCCCGATAAAATATGCGCGCCCACTTCGGAGCCTTTTTCCAGGACGACTACATTTATGTCATCGCCGCCAAGCTGCTTGAGCCGAATGGCGGCAGATAAGCCCGCAGGCCCCGCGCCAACAATTACGACATCATATTCCATGCTTTCGCGATCTGACATATTTTTCCCTATTCATATATATAGCTATTAAAAACCGTGTTAAACTGTCATAAGCCTAAGGTAAAGCATTTGCATACATTAGATTTAACACGCGGATTATCATGACGAACATATTGTCACTTGGCTGGGAAGAATGGATTTCTTTGCCTGACCTTGGCCTGCCAGCCATCAAAGCAAAAATTGATACGGGCGCGCGCACATCTGCGCTGCATGCGGTAGCTGTCGAACCATTTGGTACACAGGATAATCCGCAAGTACGGTTTATCATGCATCCTGACCCTGACGACCCGAGTATCGAAGTTATTTGCTCCGCTAAGGTTATTGATCGCCGCTTGGTCACTAGCTCGAACGGCGAGCGAGAATCGCGGTTTGTTATTGAGTCGAACATGATGATTAACGGCAAGGTCAGCCCTATCCATATTTCGCTGACTAACCGTGAGACTATGGGCTACCGCATGCTTTTGGGGCGTTCGGCTATTACAGATAATATGCAAATTGTGCCGTCTGCGTCGTTCTTGCAAGGCGAATTGTCCTACGATATTTACAAAAAACGCACGCGCAAAAATCTGACAAAGCGGCCCCTGCGCATCGGCATATTAACGCAAGAGCCTGGAAATTATTCAAACCGTCATTTGATAAAAGCGGCTGAAAAACGTGGCCATGTTATTGAATGTATCGAGACAAGCCGCTGCTATATGTCGATCAATGACCATGCACCTGCTGTGCATTATGACGGCAAAGCATTGCCGCGTTTTGACGCTATTATTCCGCGCATCGGCACACGCATGACCTTTTACGGCATGTCGGTCGTCCGCCAGTTTGAAATGATGGGGGTTTATTGCCTTAATTCAGCTTCGGCTATTGGGGCGTCGCGGGATAAATTACTGGCGCACCAAGTGCTGGCCCAGCACCATATTGGTATGCCCAATACCGCCTTTGCTATGACATCACGCGACACGAACGGTATTCTCGATTTGGTTGGAGGCTCGCCCGTCGTGGTTAAATTGCTCTCCAGCACGCAGGGTAAAGGCGTTGTCTTGGCGGAAACCAAGAAAGCCGCGCAAGCACTTGTCGACGCGTTTCGCGGGCTTAACGCGCATTTTTTGGTGCAAGAATTTATCAAAGAAGCGAGCGGCACGGATATACGCTGCTTTGTGGTGGACGGCAAAGTCATCGGCGCGATTAAACGAACGGCGCAGCCTGGAGAGTTTCGCTCAAACCTTCATCAAGGCGGCCGCGCGGAAAAAGTAAAAATCACCAAGGATGAACGCCGAACCGCGATTAAAGCCGCGCGCGTTCTTAAGCTAAATGTAGCGGGCGTTGATTTGCTGCGCAGCGACACGGGACCAAAAGTGCTCGAAGTTAATTCATCCCCAGGCTTGCAAGGGATTGAAAAAGCGACGGGAAAAGATATTGCTGGTACAATCATTCAATCTATTGAAACCAATGTGCGCTCTGTGGTACGAACAAGGTCTTCATGACGGGATCAACGCCACAACAACAGTTTAAATCTGCCCTGCTAGCGGGGCAAGAATGGTGGCATGATATGGGCGTTGAAACGCCGCCCGCACCCCCTAGCGCCAAGCGTAAGCCCAAACCCCAGGCAAATGTGAAGCCAGCCCAAAGCGCGCGAACGCCCGAACATGCGGCTGCGCCAAAACCAGACTTTGCTGAGAGAATTGTGCTTGCGGCGACACTTGCCAAAGCTGCCCCAACACTTGACGCGCTTAAGCAGGTTATTGCAGAATTTGACGCAGGCGCGCTTAGTGACCATGCCCGTAATTCTGTGTTTGCGCGCGGCAATCCAAAGGCCGACATTATGGCTATTGGCGAAGCGCCCGGGCGGCACGAAGATGAAACGGGGACACCTTTTGTTGGCCCCGCAGGGCAATTGCTAGACAAAATGTTTGCCGCTATTGGCCGCAGTGAAGACAATATATATATCACCAATGTATGTAATTGGCGGCCACCAGTAAACCGCAACCCCACGGAAGAAGAGCTTGCATTATGCGCGCCGTTTATCGCTCGGCACATAGAGCTCGCCGCGCCTAAATTGGTCATCATTGTTGGCG
>Ga0209633_10005308_pt1 | contig 11346 bp, 10 predicted proteins | sample Cruoilmetagenom1_FD_187290 | JGI IMG/M metagenome (GOLD analysis project Ga0209633, IMG submission 187290) | Oil polluted marine microbial communities from Coal Oil Point, Santa Barbara, California, USA - Sample 1 (SPAdes) (version 2) | ecosystem: Environmental > Aquatic > Marine > Oil seeps ... | reverse complement strand
CAGGATGGCATGGGAGGGTACGTCCATACAGGGACGGTCCCGGAAGTCGTCATCGTCAAAAATGTGTTTCGCAAGAAATACGGCATGAGAGTTGTGGACATCGATGAGCAAGCTCAGAAGTGTGGACACTTTGATGTTGTTTAATCAAAATGCGTATCACGGGGAGTTTTTAAACAGTTAAGGCGCAGTGCGTTCCCATTTAATAAGTTAACCGTTTTTGATCAGTTTAATTTCTTGTTCATTCAGACTATATAACGTGTAAATCAATTGATTGATTTCTTGCTCCTCTTTAGCTATTTCGGTTTCCAGAGTGGTTAATTCACCTTCAAGTTCTATAATTTGCTTTACCAGGGCGTTATTGTCCGTGACGGCCAGCTTTCTTAGAGCGTTGCAGAGTTTTTTGCCGTCTGTCTTATCTGTGATCGGGAATGTTTGGGCCAGCACTTTCCATTGGGCTAGAATGAATGCCCCTTCATCCTTATCAAGGAAAATATTTTCCAGCACTGGAATGCCGTCTATTGAAAAGCGGAGTTCTCCATCTTTAAAATCTGTATCCAGACCGGCAGCGGGATGGATGCGGTCTGAAATCTCATCATAGCGGCCTTGTAAGTCCTCTTCGTATTTTTGTTTCGCCCAGCTTTTGCGTTCTGCCTCTAAAAGATTTTTCGGGGCAGACTCCACATAATCCTTTACGGCTTTCAGGTCTGGAAACAGGAAGGTTTCAGGGCGTGATTTAAGCTGCACGGTTCCCATGCGTTTTTCGAGCCGGGTAATAATATCCCTGCGCTTTGTATAGAGAGTTTGCAGAGATTTGGCATGGCCGGAAACAACATTGCGGTCTTTTTCACTAGCCTTTGTAATTGGCAGCGGCGTGATGAATTGTTTGTTAGCTTCAAAGTAACCACCTGCCTTTACTCTTCCAATTCTTCTAAATACGAAATTTACAACAGGTGCATTTAAAATACCCAAAAGAAACCAGGCGTCTTCATTCTTTGAAGGAACAACTCCGTCAGCTCTACCTCCAGTAAGAAAAACCAAACCTTGTTCATCATAAGAAAAACGAAGTGATGGAACAGTTCCAGCGGCAATTAGTTTCTTGATACCTTTTTTATCCAAACTTTGAGAACGACTAAAACGATACCATTGCTCATTATTCAATTCTCCATCATCACGCTTTATTAAAAGCTTTTTCCATGAGGACAAGTATCGCCATGCCATAGGGAACTTGTCTTGAAAAACATTTTGGTCTATCAGTTTATATTTCTTTCCTGAACCTTCATAAGGAAATAACAAATATATATCTGATTCAGGATTTAAGTATCTTTTGGCTTCATTCCCACTAATAATTGGAAACATGATGTCATCTTCAAGCGAAACCTCGTAAGGTTCCTGTTTTTTTGGTTTGCATATATATTTTTGGGGGGCAATCTTTTGAAGCTTATATACGGGATCTGCTCCGGTTTTAACACCCTGAAAAATTGTTTCAGTATGTAGTTTATTATCCAGACGGCTATTATTTATTAAAAGCTTATCTACCAGCGCTCTATCTTTTCCCGTTAACAAGAGCCAACGATCGTCAAAAGGAATATTATCATATGGTAATTCACATTCTGAACTTTGCCACGGATCATCTATAACCTTTCCATCGGGGGCAAAGACCACTTTTATGGCATTATTAGGACGTTTGGTATAAAACTGCAAAGCAGTATAAGTAATGGCTTCATCAAAAACCTGAAATGCCCTGAAATCAATCCAGCGTTCAAGCTGCCTTGTATCAGCAATTAAAGCTCTAAGGGCAGAGCCATATTTATTCACCGTCCAAAGGCTGGGTGCGATATAGCCGAGCCTGCCATTTTCTCCAAGTAATTGCAGCCCTTTTTCAATAAAGGGTAGATAGAGGTCAAAATTTCCGGTTTGTGTGCTTTTATAAGTGGGATGACCCAAGCGGTCGGTTTTTAGATATTCGGCCATATCAGCATGGACTTTTCGGAAATTTTGCAGCTTCACATAGGGCGGATTGCCGATGATGGCATCAAAGCCGCCATTATCAAACACTTCGGGAAAGGCAGCTTTCCAGTCAAAAGTATTGACGCGCTCTTTTTGAGCATCATCATAAAAGACCATGTCTATTTGCCCTTTATAAAAATCAGGCCCGATCAAGCTGTTACCGTCACGGATCGTGTGATCGAGCGAGGACAGGGGCTTATCGCCGCTGGCTGTATGCAGCCAGAGAGCAAGGCGCGTGATCTCAACGGAGGCCGGGTTGATATCAACGCCGTAAATATTGCTTCTTAATATATCTTTGATCAGGGTGTCGTCATCGCGTTTAGTCACTTTGCCGGTGACATCACGGCGCAATGCGATCATGCTATGCCATTCATCCATCAGAAAACGCAGAACAGTGATCAGGAAAGCTCCGGAGCCGCAGGCGGGATCAACGACTTTGAGCGTTTTTAGGCGCTCCTGGTATTGATCAATGGCCTGTGCATCGGGAAGTCCCGCATCAGGCCAGCTGCATTCTGATTTGATTTCTTCAAGGCGCGGCCCAAGCGTTTCCAGCACGATGCGCTCGACAACCCATTCCGGCGTGTAATAGACGCCGTCGCGTTTGCGCTTTGATTCTTTATTAACGGACAATAAGCCATCGGCTTCCGCTTCCAAGATTTCCAGTTCAGTGATTGATTGTTCAAAAATACGGCCCAGCGTATAAAGACCGAGGCTGCGGGAAGGGTCGCGCTTTAAAGCCCTGGCCGGGTCTTTTTCTTCAACCGGCAGGTGATATAAGCTTTGTGAAAAATCAGATGCGTAATTGTAAGCGGCAGACAGATATAAAACGGTTTGCTTGTCCGCATTCAGGCTGGCTTCATTTTGCCCCTGTCCTTTATGGCAGAATACAGAATTGGGAAGGGTCAGGCTTTCCATTTCAGGATCATCGGCAAACAGCCCGCCGTTAAACTGGTTGACTTTTTTACCGCCGAAGGGCCGCCCCTCATTCATCGCTTTGAAGAGCGAGATGATTTCAGACCAGATCGTAAACCCATTAGGATCAAAATATTGATTATTGCTACGGTCAATGAGAAAATCGCGCAATATTTGAGGGGGAAAGCTTAAGGCTTGTCCCATATCCTCGCAGTAGAAAATGAAGATAAAGCGATCGAGGATTTTTTGCGCGATCCGTACAAGCCTGCCTTTGGTGCCGGGAAAATCCGGGTTGTGTTTGAGCAGGGATTGATAGAGCTTTTCCCGGAAGGCGCGGTATTCTTTGTAGAATGTATTTTCAATCTCGCGCTCTTTGACCCATTGCTGGGCAATTAACTGTTCAAGTTTTGAGCGCCCGCCGGTGGTGAGCAGGGTTTCACTGTTGAACAGCCTCCAGAATAAAAAGCGGTCAAACCGCGCGATTTCAGTATCGGCCAATAAGCCTTCGCCCTGGAATAGATCGACGGGGCGGATGACAAAGCGAAAAAATTGCTGCGGGGCACGGTCATACCAATAGAGCCGGAACTCATTCATGTCCGTGACAATGCCCCATGTCGGCAGAATGGCTTCATTGCCAAATAATCCGCGCCGTGCCGCCCCCAGATAATCAAGACATTGCTTGACCGGGGAGCGTTTATCACTGCGGCGTTTTTGGGGCGCATCTAGGCTTGATGTTATATCTTTAAATTCGCATAAAATTTGAGGGGTTGGTGAAACACCATCACGGCTAAACCACCCCATCGCTAAATCAGCTAAACCTGTGCCGCCTTTTGGGCCAGCGCCGGGAATCGAGAATTTGGGATGAAGTGAAAATTCCGGCTCGCTATCCTGGCCGGTCTGTTTATAGCCCCATAATGTTTTAAAAAAGCTGTCGATAAAGGCCGATTCAGCCGATGTTTCTTTCAGATCGGAGCGTTTCGCCCAGGCGCGGAGCATATCTTCAAGCTCTTTTTCCTGCGCCGTGTCTTTATAGGCTTCGTAATCCAAAGCCCATAGGGAGCGCAGGAACGGTTTGCTGATAAAACTATTATGTTCAAAGGCCATTGAGAACTAGCGGCTCCTTTAAGAGTAAATACTATCAGAATACTGATTTGAAAGATTTTAGAAAGCCGCAGCGTTAGAAAAACTTTTTAATTTTATAATTATACAGGGTAGGGAATGCAATGTCAGATAACATTAGTTTACATAACTAATGTTATCTGACATTGCAAATTCAAGATTTATAAGCATGATATTATTAAACAAAAACACTATATGGAGATAGAACTTGGCCGAAGTATTCAATCTTTATCTCGATGATTCGGGAACCCGTCATCCTGACAAAAAAACGGGCCGGAAGCCTGCTCACGGTTACGATTGGTTTGGAATGGGCGGTATTTTGATCGATCAATTTGATGAGAAAGCGGAAAAGAAACGCCACAACGATTTTTGCAAAAAATGGAACATAGATTTTCCACTGCGGTCTGCGGATATAAGGGCAAAATCGAATGAATTCACTTTCATCGGGAGATTGTCGGAAGAAAAATCAGAAGAGTTTTATGAAGAGCTTTACCAGCTCATGGCGCAAATGCCGGTTATCGGATTTGCGAGCGTCATAGATAGGCCCGGTTACAAGACCCGCTATGATGTATATGGCGATAAAAAATGGCTCTTGTGCAAAACGGCCTTTTCAACGGTTGTTGAACGCGCCGCCAAATATGCTCGCTCCAAGGACATGAAACTAAGAGTCCTGGTCGAGGAAAGCGACAAGAAAACCGACAATAGGATCAGGGAATATTACACCTCGTTAAAGGACGAAGGGATGCCTTTTAATGCGGACACATCCGCAAAATATAAACCGCTGGCGGATTCGGAATTCAGTGAAACCCTTTATGAACTGAGACTGAAGAGGAAAACCTCAAAAATCATGCAGATAGCTGATCTGTATTTATGGCCGATGTGCATCGGAGGTTACGATCAGGGAAACAGACCCTATACCAGGCTGATTGATGATAAAAAGCTTATAGACTGTTATATCAAGAGTGAAGAGAGGAAATTTCTAGGAATTAAATACAGTTGCTGGGAACTAGTATCAAAAAACATTAAAGCCCGGTAGAACCGGGCTTTAAGCAGCCACCTACGGTGACCTCCTAGGCTAAGCCTATTTAAACTATATCAACAAAACTCTAAAAATACAATAAACTTTTTTACCCTGATAAAAACATTGCAATCCAGCATATTAACTCAATCAGACGGTTTCCCGAAACTAATATAGTAAATATCACCCTTCCGCCAGTGAAGCTCTGTGCCGACAAGAAGTACCGAAGCTTTGCCCTTATAGGTCATATAACCCCTAATATTTTCGTATGATTTAGTCGGGATATTGACGATAAAACACAGGGTCTTTTCTTTGTATGAATATGAATTCACCCTCTCAACCTGCATACGCCCGATTTTATGCAGGTCATCTCTCAGTCTTTGCCTGTTATACCAGACATCACTGAGATGAATGACAATTTCCGCCGCCATATCCTTCTTTCATTTTTTAGACATAGTTGAGGAGATGCAGCCTTTAAGAACCATATAGAAGCTTTCTTCAAATTCTCCCCGATCCCACACATTGATATAGGCATAATCGTTAAAACTGACATTGACATGCCAGTCTGTGACTGACACTTCATAGCGGTACTCATTTTCGTAATTTCGTCTTCTGCGTCTTGCCACAGTCTTCCTCTCATATAATTTTCTAAGTCCTAACTTTTGAAATTTCTTCCTAAGAGCTTGTATATTGGTAAAACAGGTTAGCCCGTTTTCATGCACCTGGGTCGATCACAACCGGAGGCGCCGGAGCGGATGAACGCGTCAACCCCTAGACTGTATTGAAGTGTTCTGTTGCATTATTCTCATTTAGAGCGCTGTTAAGGGCCGGATTAAGGAATTCACCCCCAGAATTTCCGCAACCTTTCCCAAAAACTCTTTTTCATCGGTGTTGATTGGGGCATTTCCTGCTTCTTTGTTGACATCTCTAGACTATCTGTTTCCTCACTCCCTCCAAAGTATCTCTCCTTCTCCGAACGATCGAGAGCTCTGCTCGCTTCGATCTGCTCTTGGGACCATTGTCTTGCCCACATGGCCCTGTTATTCACGATCCAGTAGTGAGAGCTGCATGTGGAACCCCAATTTCCGATAGAAGGATAAAGCGTGATAGTTTCTCCGTCGTACGTAAGCTTCCAATCCGTCGGTGTTAGGGGGGTCACGACTTCATTTCCGCATCCGCAACAACACCTATGAACCACAGTTGCGAGCTTTACGCAGATATAAAGCGTTCCTTCCTCCAATTCATCTGGTATGAACTCGACGAATTCGTGTGTAAGGAACATGTGTCGTGTCATGATCTGCGATCTTCGTTGGTTAGAGTATTACCATCGATGGTGTATGTACAATGATGCTCGTGATCAAGATCCAAATAGAAACCGAAACACTTTTTCCACTTAATAACTGCCAAGGCCGCATTTAGGGCGTTGAGATCAGCGATCTGGATGTTTTGTTTATACTCATTATGCTCATGGCTATCAGAGAACGCTACACGGCTCCGGAAGTGATCTCTTTGCTCAGGCGTGCTGGTCGTTACTCTGAGTATACCGCCTAGCATATTGTCTGTCTCGTAGATACCCATTCCCACATCAACCAACGGAATACCAAATTCTTCAAGCCTCTCAACTATCAGCTTTTTCTCGGTACTTCGATCGATACATAGGAACACGAATTGCATGCCTTGTAGCTGATCGACGTTTTCTGGACCAACATATTCCTCATGAACGATTATACCAATCCGCATTTTCGAGTATATATTCTGTAGATAGGCCGCTTTTGTAGTCTTCACCCTTAGTTCCTCTACAGAGGGCGCACCGGGTGAACGAAATGCGTTATGCTGCAAAAAAGCGTCTTTATCAAATAGATGTATTTCCTTGACACGTGTTTTGGCGACGAGATCCAATACATAGGCGCCAGTGCCACCTAGCCCTATTATGGCGATCTTATGGTTCGCCAACTTATTGCTTATCAGATCGATTTCAGCCCGGCTCGATGCTGTATCAATGTAATTGAACACAGCGTCTTTGTCCTCTTTATCTGGTTCTATAATCGGGAACGTCTTTGCGCTTGTGGCCGGTTCAATTAGTTGTGCTTGGCTCTCAATTATACTTGCATAGGTCTTCATTTTGGCGTAGTAGTCCGGATAAGGATCAGGCGGCTTTGCTGAAAACATATGATTAACAACTAGGCCCTCAGCCAATTGCCTTTCGCTACTATTGTTCTTGATCTGCTCAATTTCGTCTCCGTTCGGACGGCAGGGATGATCACCAATGAAATATGCGACATGAGTATCCGGCTTGGTCGTAATATCTCCTGCAAGCGTCAGCGGAGAGACAAGAATGCCTCGCCTAACCTCTCGACGGTTATTAACGTAAGGAACTTCCTTCACAAGCAGGTAACCAGAACCCGGCCACACTTCCAAGTCGTAACCCTCGTCGCGGAGCTTTTTTAAATCGAGGCTATGACTTATCAGTATATGTGACATTGAACACCATACCGTTTTTGACCTTAACTGTTTGCCCTTCCAGCAAGTTACCTTCTGGATTTGCGTGCGGACCGTGCCGATATGTGATCGTGAAGATAATCATGGGACCCGTGGGTATCGGATCGAACGCCAGCGCAACGATTTCACTAAATGACACTTTTGGCGTTGTCACCACTTTCTTTCGACCGTTAACAAAGACTTCGATTTCTTTGCTATGTCCATCAAGGGTGAAAAATCTTTCCAGACCTTCTTCGGATAAATCCACAGTCTCTTTATCAGCTATAAGGCGGTCATCGCCATGCCCACGATTTTCAAGCCAGACCTCGTGACTTGCTGGATCGATGCCTGCCAGCTTCTTGAGCGTTAGACCTGTGATAAGATTCGCTCCCCATTCAAAACTTCTTCCATCGAGTTGAAAGCGGAATATGCGGTCTGTTTCAAAGGTAATGAATTTCTCGATACCAGGTTTGCGTAGATCAACAGTCTCGTCCTGACCGATTCCTTCTATCAGCCCATTATCCAGGAATAAATAAATCACGAATTCTTCGACGGGACGTTTGCCGGCTTTATCAAGGAGCTGACGACCAAGAGGCTTGGGGTCATCAAATTCATACTCCTGACCGTCTATACACACACGCAATGTTTTTTCATGAACATCTGTACTCATTTTTTACCTCCGTTCCTCTTAGATTTTTTGGTGAGAATCAACCATTTTCATAAAATATACACGTCCCGCCAGCGAATGCAAGTATTGCAAACGAAAAATTTTGTATTATATTACTATACATGATTGACGGTATCAAATGCGTGCATAGTTGACACGGAGATTTATTCTGTATTATCATAAAGTTATGAATGAAAATATCATTTACGAAAAATTAGGAGCTAATATAAAGAAACATCGTAAGAGTCGAGATATGACACAAAATGATCTGGCAAAAAGAGTTGGTCTTACAAGAGGCTCTATTGCTAACATCGAAAGTGGCTCTCAACGTGTTCTCGTGCACCAACTCTATATTTTTTCAAAGTACTTGGAAACCACTCCTGGAAATTTGTTGCCAGAATACATAGAAGAAGAAACCGAAAATATTAAAGACATTCAGATTCAATTAGGCGGAACCGAGAATCACGTCATTCCGAAAGACGAGGGAAACAAAGTATTATCCTGGATAAGTGAAATGGTAGGAAAGGCCGCGCATGAAAGGACCTGAAATACACGCCAATAATATCATTCAAAAATTTAAAATAAATACAGTGCCTGTAGACATAGAAGCTATAGCTAAAAAACTTGGCGCTAAGGTCATTTACTCCCCTCTAGATGACAGCCACTGTGGAATGATTTATATGCAAGACAATAAAGTTGTCATAGGCGTTAATTCACTACATCCTGAAAATCGGCAAAGATTCACTATAGCTCACGAACTTGGCCATTTTGTCATGCACAAAAAGCAAATTGAAGGTAATATCCATGTAGATCAGACATTTAGTGAAAAACTAAATAGAGATGGAAAATCTACTTTAGGTGAGGATTTAAAAGAAATACAGGCCAACAGATTTGCTGCGGAGATTTTAATTCCAACAAAGCTCCTAATAAAAGAAACCAAGAATAAGCGAATAGATATCGAGGATGACGACTTTATACAAAAACTTGCTGACAAATTTCAGGTAAGCTCTCAGTCAATGTCCATCAAGCTGTTTAATACATTTTATTACGACTATCAAAAATGACAAATAATTTTTCAGATTCATTTCTATATATTATATTGCCATTTAACCAGACCAAAGAACTGAAACAAGCAATGTAGTTTAAAACTATATGTTTGGTGTTAATTGTCTTATTCCATCTAATAATACCCGTGTCGCGATACAATCATCCTCATTATAGTCGAGAATTCGCTGTCTAACCTGCGGATCGCCTGTTTTGATCCATCGATCGAACCATTCGATAGAAGCCGCACCTGACGGATTTGTATCCCGCCAGTTAAAACCAAGATATTTAGCTAATGTCTTTATTGAATAATCCTTGGTTGGCCACTCGGTCGCTTTCTTTACAACATCATAATAAAGATCAATTGCGTGCTCCGGGTCGAATAGTTCTTCAATCTCTTCAGCGCTACAAACATCCGGATATTTTTCCTGAAGCTTGCGGTAAATTGTACGTTCATATTTGGAGTAGTAATAGATAGAACATGGCCGATGTTCTTGCATATAGCTCCAGGCTTCGGCGAAAGCGGCTTTTTCGAATTCAGGGGTTACATCCTCTGCAAAAAAAGCCACAAATTTTTCTGTGGCATTGTCAAAATTGCGTCGTTCGACAAACCCATGCAGGTAACAAATGTCCCGCATAGGATCGACTTCAATATCAAAGAACAGCTCAAGTTTGTGATCTGGAAATTCAATAGGAGTATGAAGGAGTGGTCTCGCGTTCTTCGATGTTTGAAGTTTGGCGCGTTCGTTAAACTTTATCAGGGAATTCGGTCCGATACCGGGGAAGATCGTTTTCTTGCCATTGATGAAAGACTCTAGGCTGATCTCTGCAAGTTCCGAAACGCTTTTAACATACTCAATCATGGCATCACGCCTTGACCGTCCCAATTCCGGGATCAGCGTCAGGTCATTGTCTCTTGTTAGCCGGTCGATACATGTGGAATACCAGTGACACAATTTACAAACCCCACTATAAGCGGGCATTGTCTTGTTGCTTTGTTCAATGATACTAGCGGCTTCTGCCAGGCACTCTTGATAGTCCTGCCATAATGTTCTTGGGTTCCGGCTGCCATAGGTCTTTGTTAGTTCATATATAACTTCTTTACCATGAATATCCCAGACGAAGGCGTGACGCCCCGACGACAATCCTTTGCGTTCTAGGATGTCTGTATAAAGAGCGAGCTGTACACCATAGTGTTCTTTAGGTGTTGATAAATCTTCCGGCCCTTCTTCCCCTGCACCGGATTTAATATCACCGGCGATATAACCACCATTTTCTTTTCTTAATAAATCAGGTATTCCAAGCAAACCGTCTTCGTGAATTCGCCCGCTATAGATTAAAGGCTCGCCGCGCTTCATGGCCTCAAGAGTTAATCGTTCTTTTTCTTCCTCTTTAAAACCGGATAGATCGAGAAAGGTCATTTTTAGATTTTTTATGACTTCTTTTTCGAAGAGAGTTCCTTTTTCCCAGAGTAGTTGCACAAAAGGATTTGGCTCGTCCCGTTTTAATGGGTCTTCGAAGAAATCCATAGAAACCCGGTGAGGGCAGGTTATATAATCATAAAGTATTGAAGCTGTAATAGGTGTCTTCATTTCATTTTGAAAATTAAACCGCTATGCTGTTTATAAAAACAATAGAATCTTCGACTCTCTTTTTAAGTTTCAACAATTGAGGAACGCCAAATTTACCGGCAGAGCCGTGAGTAGCACCATTTAAAACATGAAAAAGTTGGAGAACATTCTTCATATCCTCCTCGACAAATGATTCAAAATTGATATCGAGGATAGATTTCCTGTGAAGCAGATATTTTATTTTTGACCGTCTAGTAGGCCTTCCGTCTTCAGTGAGATCATTATTGTTGAATACCAAAACCTCTTCGTTGGGCGCATGTATATCCAGCAAGCCTATACAAATTTCACGGGCACTTGTGCAAAAATGTCTCGCGGCATCTGGGTTATCAGGATTAAGAGCAAATATAGCTCCTTGCCAGCGCTTACAATATTCAGGGCTGGTTTGATAAATCAATTCCTCTATCGCAGTTCTTCCCAGGTCTTGGACCGACTGGCCATCATCTTCATCATTGCCAGCAAGGGAGTTATAA
>Ga0209633_10005307_pt1 | contig 11347 bp, 9 predicted proteins | sample Cruoilmetagenom1_FD_187290 | JGI IMG/M metagenome (GOLD analysis project Ga0209633, IMG submission 187290) | Oil polluted marine microbial communities from Coal Oil Point, Santa Barbara, California, USA - Sample 1 (SPAdes) (version 2) | ecosystem: Environmental > Aquatic > Marine > Oil seeps ... | reverse complement strand
ACCGGCCGCAACGGTTGCGCGATACAGGTCGGGAAAGACGTGAGGGAACTTGCCCAGGCCGTCGGCCAGTGTATGGCCTTCGACAATCATGGAACGCACACCGAGGATGAGCCGTTTCAAACGGGGTTTTTCGGTTTGCCTTGCCACCGTGGCAGTGGCTTCATCCAGGGGTAGACCGGAGCGAACCAGCGTGGCCAGTTGCCGCGTGATCAGGGCCAGGTCTGTGGAACTGATACCGCGTTGTATTTTGCCAAAACTACCCGCTGTTTTTTTCGACTCCCTTTGCGCGACCTCTTCCACACTCAGGGGAATCAGTCCTTTTTCACGCAGCTGACCTCTTATCTGGCGCGGTGAATCCCCTTCGATAACACCTTTTTTCTCACGGCCGACTTTGTCCAGCGCAGTATATTCGAAGGCGCCCATGGCAGTATTAATCCTCGCGGGTGACGCGCAGGACTTCTTCCAGCGAAGTTTGTCCGGCCAGGATCAGGCGTACACCGTCTTGTCGAATACTGGGGGAAAATTTTCGGGCATGTTTTTCCATTTCATGTTCACCGGCGCCATCGTGAATAAGTGTTCGCAGAGTGTCATCGATCTCGACCAGTTCATAAATCCCGGTTCGGCCACGATAGCCGCGTTGATTACACTCATCACAGCCCACAGCTTCATAAATGGTAATACCTTCATCACCATTAATACCAAGCAACTGACGTTCCGTGGTATCCGGTGTGTGCGGGCGCTTACATTTATCGCACAATTTTCTGACCAGTCTCTGCGCCAGCACGCCCAGCAGGCTTGAAGATAACAAGAAAGGTTCGACACCCATATCACGTAAACGGGTGACGGTGCCAATGGCCGTATTGGTATGCAAGGTGGAGAACACCAGGTGGCCGGTCAAACTGGCCTGAATGGCGATCTCGACCGTTTCCAGATCACGAATTTCACCCACCATCACCACATCCGGATCCTGACGCAGGATGGCGCGCAGGCCTCGTGCAAAACTCATGTCTACCTTTTGGTTGACCTGGGTCTGGCCAATACCATCGATATAATATTCAATAGGATCTTCGACGGTCATGATGTTGCGAGTGGCATTGTTCAGATTTGCCAGGGCCGCATACAGGGTTGTGGTTTTACCGGAACCTGTTGGCCCGGTCACCAGAATAATGCCATGGGGACGACCGATAATATGGTCCATGGATTTCTGCGTCTCCGGGTCCATGCCCAGATTACTCAATTGCAATCGGCCCGCCTGTTTATCCAGTAAACGTAAGACCACCCGTTCACCATGACCGGAGGGTAAGGTCGACACACGCACATCCACCGCCCGACCTGCAATACGCAAAGAGATACGGCCATCCTGCGGCAGACGTTTTTCGGCAATATCCAGTTTGGCCATGACCTTGATGCGCGAAATGATCAGCGGCGCCAGGGCGCGTTGGGGTGACAAAATTTCACGCAACACACCATCGACACGAATACGGATCAGTAAACGATTTTCAAAGGGTTCGATATGGATGTCCGAGGCATTTTCTTTCACTGCCTGGGTCAATATTGCATTAATGAGCCGAATAATAGGTGCATCGTCTTCGGTCTCGAGCAGGTCTTCCGGCTCACCAATTTCCTGCGCGATACTGGATAGATCGAGTTCATCACCCAGCCCTTCCATGGCCTGCATGGTTTCACCCGAATGGGTTTCATAACTTTCCTGCAGCAGCTTGTCGAATTCATCGCCGGTGATAGAATTCAGACGTAAAGCCAATCCAAAATGACGTTGTAGTTCCAACAAGGTCTTGCTGCTGACATTCTCGCGATGCGTGATCTGGATGCTGGCGCCATTGACATCACTCACCAGTACACCATGACGTTTGGCATAGGAAAACGACAAGGGCTTGCCGCTCGCCGACTCCGAGGCATGTTGTTCTATCGCTACACCCTCTTGCCTGAGCGCATCACTCACGCTCATTACCCTCTATCATCGGTGGCGGCATACTGGCATCATTCACCGATGGGTTTTTACTGTCCTGAAAAGGCGCCGGTAAAACCATAAAGTTCTTTACATCTGGTAGCAGTGGCGTCAGATCATCATCAATAAAATTCACGCCTCTATCCATTATGGCCAGTTGCTGATTACGCAGGTAAGTATACTTGTCGTGCGTCAACTTGGCGCTGAATGCCGCATCTTTCAAAATAGTCGGATGCAGGAATACCATCAGGTTTTTTTTGTCCTTGCTAACCGTGTTATAGCGGAACAGCCAACCCAGTATGGGAATGTCACCCAGTAGCGGCACCCGTTCTTCTTTCTCACGCAAGACATCTTCAATCAAGCCGCCCAGTACCAGTACCTGACCATCATCGACCATGACGCTGGTCTTGATCGAACGCTTGTTGGTAATCAAATCCACACCAACGGTACTCTCCGCAATACTGGAAACCTCCTGTTCCACATCCAGTTTTACCGCATTACCTTCATTGATCTGCGGTTTGATCTTGAGGGTCAGGCCAATATCCTGACGCTGGACGGTCGAAAACGGATTGGTGGAACCGGACGTGCCTGCATTGGTATATTGGCCGGTAATAAAGGGAACATTGTTACCCACCACGATCTCGGCCTCTTCATTATCCAGGGTCACCAGGGTCGGTGTCGACAGGATATTGTTCGAGGTATCTGCAGCGATGGCATTGAGTAAGGCGCCTACCTTGTTCCCTCCGGTAAATTTACCGACACCCAGATTTAAACCACTACTTACCGGTGTGGCGATGGGCGGGTCTTCTAATAAACCAGCCACGGCAGTTGGGTTACTGCCAAAACCAATGATGCCAATCGGATTATCTGAAGATGAACCATCGGCTGCCCATTGCACGCCCAACTCGGTTGATGTGCCGGTGCTCACTTCCGCGATCACCGCTTCCACCAGCACCTGCGCCCGGCGAATATCCAGTTTCTGGATCACCGCGCGTAAGGAACGAAAGACATCGGGCGGCGCATTGATCACCAGGGCATTGGTATTTTCATCAGCCTGGATGGTGATATTGCCTTGAGCCCGCGATGCAGCCGTCTGTTTACCCTTAGCCCCAACCACACTCTTGCTGACGCCGGTCAATACGGACACCAGGTCCTTGGCAACGGCATTTTTCAAATAAACAACATGGGTATTGCCACCGGTCTCCATTGGTGTATCGAGATGCCCGATCAGCGCCCGGATGCGCACCCGCGAGGCAACCGCGCCACCAAGCAGAATACTGTTGGTACGTTCATCGGCAATAATTTTTGATCGCTTGGTCTTGGACTTTGCTGCCCCCCCTTCCAGTTGGGTAATCACCCGCACGATTTCCGTGGCAGAGGCATGTTGCAGGGGGATCACTTCGATCTCATCGCCGGTCGCCTGATCAATCCGGCTTACGATAGTGGCGATGCGGGAGATGTTGGCGGCACTGTCAGAAATGATTAATACATTGGAGGCGGGGTAGGCTGCAAGGTGACCACGCTGTGGTACCAGCGGGCGTAATATCGGCACCAGTTGCGCCGCATCGACATGTTTGACCTCGAGGACCTGGGTGACAAAGGCATCGCTGATCCCGCGTCTTTTTCCCCTCGCAATTGTTTCGATAGCATCCTGTTTGGCATTCACTTCCGGGACCACCTTGGTGGCATTTTTGCCCGGAATGGCCGCATAGCCATGCACCTTCAAAACCGAGAGGAACACTTCATACAAGGCATTGGCATCCATGGCCTTCTGGGAGATCACCGTTACCTTGCCCTTCACACGCGGGTCAATAATGAAGTTCCGGCCAGTCCGCTGGGCAACGGCTTCAATCACCGTGCGGATATCGGCATCGGCAAAATTGAGCGTCATTTCCTGCCGGGCAGGGGTAACACTCTTATTTTTCCCAGGTTGAGGCGAAGTATTGGCAGCCACCAAACTGAACCAGCACAAGCCGATCAGTAAACTGCGCCAGAATCCCTCGATTAACTTCCCCCTCATAACAAACCTCATTTTATTTTTATTTCCTTGAACATATTAAATTGAAACGAACCTATTTACATGTGCACCACTAGGACTTCAGTGCCGCCATTTCGTTCAACCGTCAGACGTATATCCGTCGCGGTATCAAACTGATTCATGAGTTCATATAGCGCAGCGGGATCATCCAGCGACATGCCGTTGACCTCGGTGATGATATCCGTCTTGGTGATGCCCAGAGCACGCATCAATTGGGCGTCCTGATGGAACAGGCGATAGCCCTTGATCTTGCCCTTATCCAGTACCGGTTCAATCCGCACCTGTTTCCAGATCTCCTGCGGATTGCTCTTGATCATTTTACGCATTTCTTTCAGCTTGTCCGGCGCCTGGACCGTCCTTTCCTTTCTCACATTCCGGGATGGACTTCTGCTCATCGCCACCGCATTACTCGGCAATTCATCACGGGGTAAGAGCAGGGTTTCAAACTGGCCATTGCGCTGCAGAATCACCCGGTCTGGATAAATGGTGTGCACTGTCGCCCCACCCGGAACCTGTCCCCCCTTGCGGTAAAGCTTCTCCTTACCGGCGGCATCGGCAATGATGGCCATGGCCTTGTCCTGGTCGCTATGGGAAAACACCCCGCGCAACACCAGTTTGAGATTGGTTTTCGGTGCATCGATAGGGGCATCGGTAACGGGGGTTTCGATCTGTTGCGCCTCGCCGAATAAATGCAGGTTCACCACGCTATTCAGGCGTATTTGGGACGACGGCGTGGCAGTAGCCGGGCCACGGCTAATACGGGTTGTATGGGTTACCGCCGGGGTGAAAATCAGCCAGGTCATTTCAGCCGCCGCCTGGGCAATCAAAACGACCAATAGCAGACTGAGCCATTGTGGCGAGCGCGCCAGGATGGTCTGCCATGGCAATTTCTCAACCGAAGACAGCCAGTCTTTTCCGTCAAAAGCCGACTTGTTTAATAATTCACGCACTTTTTCAAGTATCCGCTTGGTGAAATGCCTTGTGCTGGCAAACAGCCAGTTTCTGCAATGATAAATTTGCTAAATAACAATCAGTTATCCAGTCTAGTTAATATATTTTATTAAATAAAGTCTGGCGCCATGCCACTCATGATACCGGGAATTATCGCATGTTCTGATCAAACTGACATTTATTGTCGCTTAATTACTATGAGTTCGCCCTTAAAAGTCACACGTATTTTCAGAACGCCTGATAAACGACCAACACCATCACAAAATCAGACATTGCCAGGCCAACATAGTTGCTGAATTGATAGTTGCTGAATTGTTTGCGCTATATTATTGATAAGAATATAGTATTGCGGTTCTTGCGAAAATTAGATTTATAAAAGTAAGGACTTGGGGACAGATTGGCACGGACAATGCCCTTGATTCGGATAAGTATCAAGGTGTTTTGAGAAACCGTGCAAATAAATGGCCCCGCTTAGAAGGCTATCATGGACAAATATTTAAACGGAAAAAACAGGCGCAAGCGGCTTTTCAAAAATAGCGCCCAATCCAACACGGTTAGCAACAGTCAGAAATCAGGAGACTAGCAATGCATAAGACAAAAGGTTTTTCACAGGTCATAAACAAAACCCGGGGTTTTACCCTCATCGAATTGATGATCGTCGTAGCTATCATCGGTATTCTCTCGGCGATCGCCATTCCGGCTTATAACAGTTACGTTACCACGGCCAAGGTCAATGCCCATCTGGCCAATATGAAAAAGGCTTATGGTCTAGTTAAATCAGAGGCGGCCAAATTTGCCGCATCAAATGACTGGGCTAACCACTGCGCCGACGTTATGGCTGAACTTAATGCAGGTTTTCCAAGTGCGCCGGGGTCGCCTGGTACACCTGCATTTGTGCCGGGCCTGGTAGCAGCACCTGGTCAAGTCGCGATTAACGGTTTAGCCGCAGCCCCCGTTAATTGCGTAACAGCGGTAGGTGGTGGTGGTAATGTTATTACCGTTACTAATGGAACCATTGCAAATGGAACCGCGCAAATTGATTACCCAAATAATACTAACCCCGCACAAGTCCTTACATTTAATGTAGAATAATATTTTTAGGGTAATAATATTCCGCTTACTACAGGCTGGTTGTTAAGTCAGCCTGTAGCCTTATCACCAGCAGTTTAACGAATAAAAGCAAATAAATTACTTATGACACAGGGTTTTACACTAATCGAATTGATGATTGTCGTTGCCATACTCGGTATCGTATCCGCAGTCGCAATCCCTGCCTATAACAGCTATGTCGAGGTTGGCAGAGTCAATGAATGTAGGGAGGAAATCGCCGCCATCGCCTTGGCCGAAGAGACCTGGATCGCCGAAGGAAATCCAAGCTATTTTGTCGGCGCCACTACTGCCGCTATCGCTGCGGCCAGTGGGGGTAATTATATTCAGGCGAGCAGATTCGCGACTGGCACGGCCAACTGTACCATCGCCGTTACAGCCGGAGGGGCTGGGATCGCGACCCAGTACGTGATTACCGCGACCGGGGTCAACTTACTTGCAGGTAAAGGCGACGAAGACGGCGTCGTCGCACGAAAACAGAATTACTAAGGCATAAACGGGGATAACAACTAATACCAATAATTTTTCAGATCAAGCAGGTTCCTTCCAACAAACACATTTTTACCTCCTCACTACCGAATAGTTATTTTTTTAGTAATTTACTTGTAGATATTGCCTTAACCCTATATATATCATAGAGTTTTGTATCAAACATACTGTTATGCGATTACGGCAGAGTCCTTAAATCAAAAAATGGCAACACCGAGCACACAAATCCCCTTAGGCGGCCTGGCCCGTAAACTGGTCCAGGATGGCCTGCTGAAGGCTGAACAGGCCAAAAAGGCCCAGCATGATGCGCTCGAACAAAAAATTCCCTTTGTCTCCCTCGTGGTCAAGCAAAAACTGGTCAATAGCCTGGTGGTGGCCCAGGCGGCCGCGGATGAGTTCGGGGTGCCGCTGCTGGATATCGACAGCATCGATATCGATACCGAAGTCACCAAACTGGTAAAGGAAAAGCTGGTTCGAAAACACCACACCCTGCCCATTTTTAAACGCGGTAACCGCCTGTTTGTCGCCGTCTCCGATCCAACCAATCTGCAGGGGCTGGATGAAATCAAGTTCCATGTCGGGATGAACACCGAAGCCATCCTGGTACAGGATGACAAACTGCTCAAGACCATTGAGCGCTGTATGGCCGAAAGTGAAACGACCCTTTCCGAGCTGGCCGATGCCGACCTGGATGATGTGGAATTTGCCGAAACAGAAAATACTGGTACAGAGGTATCAGAGTCTGAGGCCGATGACACCCCGGTAGTCCGCTTTGTTAACAAGGTGCTACTGGATGCCATTAACAAGGGCGCCTCGGATATCCATTTTGAACCCTATGAAAAGAATTACCGGGTGCGTTTTCGTGTGGACGGCATCTTAAAAGAGGTTGCCGCCCCACCGATCGGTATGGCCCCTCGCCTGGCGGCACGCCTGAAGGTTATGTCCCGACTGGATATTTCGGAACGGCGCATCCCGCAGGACGGCCGTATCAAGATGAACCTGTCCAAAAACCGGGCCATCGACTTTCGTGTCAATACCTGCCCAACCCTGTATGGGGAAAAGATCGTGCTGCGTATTCTCGATTCCAGCACCGCCAAACTCGGTGTCGATGAATTGGGTTTCGAGCCGGAACAAAAAGAACTTTATCTCAGCACCCTGCACAAGCCCTATGGCATGATCCTGGTCACCGGCCCCACCGGCAGTGGTAAGACGGTGACCCTCTACACCGGGGTTAATATCCTTAACCAACCCCAGACCAATATTTCGACGGCCGAAGACCCGGTGGAAATCAATATGCCCGGTATCAATCAGGTCAATGTGAATCCCAAAGTCGGTCTGGACTTTGCCAAGGCCCTGCGTGCCTTCCTGCGTCAGGACCCCGATGTCATCCTGGTGGGTGAAATTCGTGACATTGAAACCGCCGAAATCGCCATTAAGGCTGCCCAGACCGGGCACATGGTATTGTCTACCGTGCATACCAATGATGCCCCGCAAACCCTGACCCGTTTGGTCAATATGGGTGTGCCCCCTTATAATATCGCCTCGGCAGTCAGCCTGATTATCGCCCAGCGCCTGGCAAGACGTTTATGTAACCATTGCAAAAAGCCACTGGACCTGCCAAAAGAAGCGCTGCTTGAAGAAGGCTTTACCGAGCAGGAAATCAAACAGGGATTGAAAGTCCATGGCCCGGTAGGCTGTGACCAATGCACAGATGGTTATCGCGGCCGGGTCGGGATCTATCAGGTCATGCCGGTTTCTGAAGAAATGGGACGCCTGATTATGGAAGGTTGTAACTCTATGCAGGTCGCCGATCAGGCCCGCAAGGAAAATATACCTGATCTGCGCCGATCCGGGCTGAAAAAAGTTAAAGACGGTATGACCAGTCTGGATGAAATCAACCGTGTCACGAAAGATTAGATAACGCCAGGAATTGCATGCAATGGCTACAAAGACAATAAAACAAAATGTGTTTACCTGGGAGGGTCTCGATAAACGAGGACAGATCGTCAAGGGTGAAACCAGCGGTCCCAGTATTGCCATGATCAAGGCGATCCTGCGCCGCCAGGGCGTGAACCCCACCAAGGTCAGGAAAAAGACCAAGCCCTTATTTAGTGGTGGCAGTACAAAAATCAAAGCCAAGGATATTTCTGTCTTCAGTCGTCAGCTTTCCACTATGATGAGTTCCGGTGTCCCGCTAGTGCAATCCTTCGACATCATCGGTAAAGGTCACGCCAACAAAGGCATGCAGGCACTCATGGCCAGTATCCGCACCGATATCGAAAGCGGCAGTAATCTGTCTGACGCCTTGAGAAAGCATCCATTTTATTTCGATGACCTGTTCTGTAATCTGGTCAGCGCAGGTGAACATGCCGGTATCCTGGATAATATCCTGGACAAGATTGCCACTTACAAGGAAAAGACCGAAGCCATCAAGGGCAAGGTTAAAAAGGCGATGTTTTATCCTGCGGCCGTGGTCGTCGTATCGATTATTATTACCATTATTTTGATGGTCGCCGTTATCCCACAGTTTGCTCAAATGTTCTCGGGTTTCGGTGCCGAACTCCCAGCCGTAACCCGGCTGGTAATCAATATGTCAAACTTTATGTCACGGTGGTGGATTGCAGTTATCCTACTAATGATCGCCGGTGGCTATGGCTTTATCCAGATGAAAAAACGTTCCAGACCCTTTAACAACTTCCTGGATCGCACGATTTTAAAAGTACCCATTTTTGGATCGATCTTCCGTAAAGCCGCCATTGCCCGTTATGCCCGAACCCTGTCCACCATGTTTGCTGCCGGTGTGCCCCTGGTCGAGGCCATGCAGTCCGTATCCGGCGCCGTGGGTAATGTGATCTATGGCGATGCTGTCTTAAAAATGCGCGATGAGGTCGCCACCGGTACCCAACTTAATGTGGCTATGCGCCAGACCGGCCTGTTCCCCAGCATGGTGACGCAAATGACCGCTATCGGTGAGGAAGCAGGCTCCGTCGATACCATGCTGGCCAAGGTGGCAGACTTTTATGAAGAAGAAGTCGATAATGCGGTGGATGGGTTAAGCAGTTTACTCGAGCCGATTATTATGGTCGTCATTGGCGGGTTGATCGGCGGACTGGTTATTGCCATGTACTTACCCATTTTCCAGATGGGCAAGATCGTTGGTGGATAACAATAAGCTGTACCCACCTGGCATATGCCATATTGTTCCTGACAAGCAGCAGGCAGAATGATGCATGCCTTTGCCCTGATTACCCATAACACGACTTTATTCTTTAGCCTGCTTTTTATCCTTGGCCTGGTGGTTGGCAGTTTTCTGAATGTCGTAATCCATCGACTGCCTGAAATGTTAAAAAGCCAATGGAGCAAGGATTGCAAACTCTTTCTGGCGGAAAATGGTGACCTTCAATTACCCCAGGATACGCCAACCGAACCAAGCTATAACCTCGTTGTGCCGCGCTCCCGTTGCCCCCATTGCGGCCACCAGATAGCAGCCTGGGAAAATATTCCGGTCATCAGTTATCTCCTGTTGCGAGGCAAATGCAGTCAATGCACAGCAGCTATATCTATTCGCTATCCTGTGGTAGAAATATTGAGTGCTGTCATTGCAGCCATTGTTGCCTGGCAATTTGGCGTCAGTTGGCAAACGGCCGCTGCCATTGTCTTAAGCTGGGCGCTTATCTGCCTGAGTTTTATCGATTACGACCATCAGTATCTGCCCGATAATATTACCCTGCCCTTTCTCTGGCTTGGTCTGCTCGTTAATCTGAATGGTCTGTTTACCGATATTGAATCGGCCCTGATAGGCACCATGGCGGGATACTTGATCCTTTGGAGTATTTATAAATTATTCAAGCTTGTCACCGGCAAGGAAGGCATGGGTTATGGCGACTTCAAGTTACTGGCCATGGCCGGCGCCTGGCTTGGTTGGCAAATGCTGCCCGCCATTATCCTGATATCCTCGGTCGTTGGCGCCCTGTTTGGTATCGCAATCATTGTTTTCAAACAACATGACAAGGCCAAACCCATTCCCTTTGGACCTTACCTCGCCATCGCCAGCTGGATCGCCCTGTTATGGGGAGACAAGCTCAACCAGGCCTATCTCGACTGGATATACAAAACAATCTAGGCGCAAACATGTTAAGAATCGGCTTAACAGGTGGGATTGGTAGCGGTAAATCAAGTGTCGCTGCTCTGTTTGCTGATCTGGGCGTGCCGATTATTGATATGGATGTACTGGCCAGAGAAGTCGTGATGCCTGGGCAACCGGCCCTGCAGGAAATAAAAAAAATCTTTGGCGTTCAAATTTGTAATGACGATGGTGAACTCAACAGAAGAGAGTTGCGGGACATCATTTTTGCGGACCCCGACAAGCGCAAACAGTTGGAAGACATTGTCCACCCTAGGATACGTGAGCGGGCCAAAAACCTGATAGATGAAATGGACACCCCTTACTGTATTATCGTTATCCCCTTATTATTTGAAACGGGTCGGCAGGACACGATTGATCGCATACTGGTTGTCGATACCAGTATTGAAAATCAGCTGCAAAGGACTATGCAACGCGACAATATAAGTGAAGACTATGTACAAAATATCATTGCCACGCAAGTTGACAGACAGACACGGCTTGACCAGGCCGATGATGTCATCAACAACACTGGTGATATTATCCGCCTGAAAGATCAGGTGAATCGTCTGCACCAACGTTATCTTGAACTATCCCATAACAGTATAACGAATTCATGATAAGCTTATTGGCCTCAGGCCCCCTGACGCGATAAAATGTCCCATTTACGGGA
>Ga0209633_10005306_pt1 | contig 11348 bp, 12 predicted proteins | sample Cruoilmetagenom1_FD_187290 | JGI IMG/M metagenome (GOLD analysis project Ga0209633, IMG submission 187290) | Oil polluted marine microbial communities from Coal Oil Point, Santa Barbara, California, USA - Sample 1 (SPAdes) (version 2) | ecosystem: Environmental > Aquatic > Marine > Oil seeps ... | reverse complement strand
AATCAGCGCCAGAACTAGCACCTGAGCCTACCAATAATCTGGTCCCCGGGGCAAGAGGCGAGTCTTCGCGTAGCGAAGCCGGGAAACATAATGACCCGGGGCCCAGAGCGGCATCCGTGAAATCTGAGTGTAGCGCTCTGGATCCCGGGTCAAGCCCGGGAACTGATGAGGGGGAGGACAAGGCGTTCAAGCCAGCTCCCAAACCGCCATGACGTTAGTTTGTGGCTCCACTGAAAACTATCACGCGGCGAAGCGACTCGCTGCGGCATTGGCGCAGCCAAGCGGAAAACAATTAAAGCCTTACTTAAACTTAAGCATGACCTGCTTGCGTGGATAATAGTTCAGGGCTTATGCCTAGTGAGGCTAGGGCTTGTTTCCATTTGTCTTGCGGCGCACCGCCAAAAACCATCTCTTCATTGGCGGGGGCAACATACCAGCTATTGTGGACAATTTCCGCTTCGAGCTGACCTGCGTGCCAGCCTGCATAGCCAAGAGCAAGTACAGCGCGGGCTGGCGCATTGGTGCCTACCAGCGCTTTTAAAATAGATTTGCTCGTGGTGAGCGCCATAGTGTCACTAAGGGGGAGGGAGTTGTTTTTATCCATGAAATCGCGAGAATGTAAGATAAACCCGCGCTCTGTTTCCACGGGGCCGCCATATAAAACCTGCGTATCTTGGTTGGTCACATCGCCTTTGATTTCAAGCATAGGCAGCATGCCTGAGAGCTTTAAATCTGGCTTTGGGCGGTTGATAATAATGCCCATGGCCTGTTCTTCATCATGAACGCAGATGTAAATTACGGCCTTCTTAAAGCGTTTATCCATCATAGCAGGGCCCGCTATGAGGAAATTACCGGCCAAATAGCCATCAGAATTTTTGTTCCGAAGAGGAATTGATGTTTGTTTATCAGCGCTCATCAGCTATGATTGCGCGTACAATAAGAAAAAAGCAAGGGACGAATCACTAACAATTGTGCTAGACTTGATTTTTATCAAATCGTTCCTATCTATAGTTTAAGGAGCAAGAATGACAATTAAAACTGGGGACGCCTTGCCAAAGGCGGTTTTTATGACGATGGGGGCTGATGGCCCTGCACCGTTATCAGCTGAAAAATTATTTGCAGGCAAGCGGGTTGCGCTCGTGGCTGTGCCAGGCGCGTTTACGCCCACATGCTCTGCTAAACATCTACCAGGATTTGTAAAACAGGCCGTCGCGCTGCGCGCCAAAGGCATTGATAAAATCGCCTGCATTTCCGTTAATGATATATTTGTCATGCATGCATGGGGCTTAGAGCAAAATGTTGGCGAGGATGTTGTTATGCTGGCCGATGGTAATGGCGATTTTGCTAAGGCCATTGGCCTTGAAATGGACGGCACTGGGTTTGGTATGGGGCTGCGCTCTCAACGATATTCAATGATTGTTAATGACGGTGTGGTTGAAGTGTTACATGTAGAAGAAGCGGGCGAATTTAAAGTCTCGGCTGCCGAGTATATGCTCGAGCACATGTAAAGTTTGGCTACCAAGGTCTAAAAATGAGTAAAAAGGAGAGAGAATAATGGATACAAATGTAGTAATAATCGGGGTTCTTGTCGTATTGATTTTGGTCATAGGCAAGATGATTTTGAAAGTCGTGCCGCAAGGTATGGAATACACAATTGAGCGGTTTGGCCGCTATACGAAAACTTTAAAGCCGGGCTTGAGTTTCCTAACCCCTTTCTTTGATAAAGTTGGCTACCGTATTAATATGCGTGAACGGGTTATCGATATTCCGTCTCAAGACGTGATTACCAAAGATAATGCTATGGTCACCGCTGACGCTGTTGTTTTTGTGCAAGTAATTGACGCGCGCCAAGCCGCCTATGAAGTGAACAATCTTGATAACGCTATTAAAAATCTGTGTTTGACTAATGTTCGGACAGTTGTCGGCGCTATGGACCTTGATGAAGTTCTCTCCCAGCGCGACGTTATTAATGCGCAATTGCTGGGCGTGATTGACGCGGCGACTGACCCGTGGGGCGTTAAAGTCACGCGGATCGAGATTAAAGATCTATCGCCGCCGCACGACATTACCCAGGCGATGAACAAGCAAATGATTGCCGAGCGTGAAAAACGTGCTGACATTTTGACAGCGGAAGGCTCTAAGCAGTCAGCTATTTTGACGGCTGAAGGTGAGAAGGCTGCTGCTATTCGTGAAGCGGAAGGGCGGAAACAGGCGGCATTTTTGGATGCTGAAGCACGTGAGCGCGAAGCCCTCGCCGAAGCTAAAGCGACAGAAATGGTTTCAAGCGCCATTGCCAAAGGTGATGTTAACGCGATTAATTACTTTGTGGCACAAGATTATGTTGCCGCCTTTAAAGCGCTGGCGACATCGCCGAACCAAAGCACTGTGATTGTGCCAGCCGAGCTTTCTGGCTTAGCGTCCACTGTTGGTGGTCTCGAAGCCTTGATAAATGCTGGTAAAAAGAAATAAGGAGAGTTAAATGGCGTCGCCTACTGAACCGAATATCTTAATAAACTTGCTTGAAAGTATGAACGGCACGCGCTGGCTTATTGGCGGGTTTGCCTTGCTTATCCTCGAAGTGTTGACGGGAACAAGCTATATTTTATGGCCGGCTGCTGCGGCGCTCATTGTTGGCGCGCTGACCTTTTTAATTCCAGTATTGGGATGGGAAATGCAGTTCTTGCTTTTTGCACTGCTCACGGCTGTACTGCTCTATCTTGGGCACACAAAATTGCGCCCAAAAATGCATGGCGGCGAACCGTCTGATCTAAATGACCGGGCGCGCTCTATGGTTGGTATGCGCGTTAAAGCTATTGCTGATTTTGATACGGGCCGTGGCCGCGTTCAGGTTGGGGACACCCAGTGGCGCGCGTCAATGCAAAATGGCGATGCTAAAGCTGGCGACGAATTGCGTATTGTCTCTGTCAAAAGCACGACATTGACGGTCGAGCCATTATAGGCGATGTCGCATAAATATTAGAATAAGTGAGCGGGCTTATGGCCCGCTTATTTTTTGGGGATAGCATTGGTGGCTAGCTCGTCAGCGCGTTCATTACCAGGGTCACCATTATGGCCCTTCACCCAGCGCCAATCGATATCTTTACCCGCAACGAGCGCGTCCAGCTCTTGCCAAAGGTCAACATTTAGCACGGGTTTTTTATCGGCCTTTTTCCAGCCCCGCTTTTTCCAGCCATGGATCCAGGAGGTAATCCCGTCCCTAAGGTATTTACTGTCCGTATAGATGATGATTTTTTTGGCGTAATCAGGCTTTAAACTTTGCAAAGCCTTGATAGCTGCCATCATTTCCATGCGGTTGTTGGTTGTGTCTTTGGCCGTGCCGCCCGATAGTTCTTTCTCGCGTCCGCCATAAACAAGCAGCGCCCCCCAGCCGCCGGGCCCTGGATTGCCAGAGCAGGCGCCGTCGGTATAAATGGTCAATATTTTTTGAGCGCGGGGCATTTAAGTCTCCGCCCTAAGTTCGCGGGGTAGGCGGAAAACAACGTCCTCTTTGGTCACTTCAACGTGCTCAATTTCGACATTATAGCGTGTTTTTAAAGCGCTAATGACCTCATTGGTCAAAATTTCGGGCGCGCTGGCCCCCGCTGAAAGGCCCAAAGTTTTGGCGCCGTCGACCATAGCCCAGTCGATTTTTTCGGCGCTAGCAATAAGGACGGCCTGCGCGGCGCCAGCATTTTTGCCCACTTCGACAAGGCGTAGGGAATTGGACGAGTTATGGCTGCCAATAACAAGCAGCAAATCGCACCGCTTGGCGATTGCCTTAATGGCGGCTTGACGGTTGGTGGTTGCGTAACAAATATCTTCTTTGTGGGGCATGGCCATTTGCGGAAACCGGTGTTTCAAAGTGGCGACAATGCTGGCCGTGTCGTCAACTGATAATGTGGTTTGCGTAACGAGAGCGATATTGTCTGGGTTTTGAGCTTGGTAGTTTTGCGCGTCTTCCTCGGTTTCGATCAGGGTTATGACGCCGTCATCAAGTTGGCCCATAGTGCCGATCACTTCGGGGTGACCTTTGTGGCCGATTAATAAGATTTCGAGACCTCGGTCATAATGGCGCTGGGCTTCGATATGGACTTTGGACACGAGCGGGCAGGTGGCATCGAGAAAAATCATATTGCGCGCCCGAGCTTTAGCGGGCACGGTTTTAGGAACGCCGTGAGCGGAAAACACGACAGGGCGATCATCTGGGCAGTCGCTAAGCTCGTCAACGAAGATAGCGCCTAGTTTTTCAAGGCGTTCGACCACATGTTGGTTATGGACGATTTCGTGGCGCACATAAACGGGCGCGCCGTGTTTGGCGATAGATTGCTCTACGATCTGGATGGCACGGTCAACGCCTGCGCAAAACCCGCGCGGGGAGGCGAGCAAAACACGTAAAGGCGCTAGTTTACCGTCAGTTGGCGGGGCGGGCGAAATAAGACTCATTAAAAACTCACAATGCAGGGCACCCAGCCGTTGCGGACACTGGGTTTTATGTTATGACATGTAGCAGAATTTAAGCTGCTTTGCCTATGATTATTCATTCAGGCTAGAATAGAAAGTTAAAGAGTATGTCAGGATTTAAAACAACGGTGATAGTTGCGGGTCTCATGAGTGTTATTGCGCTTGGTATTGGCGGCTGCGAGTCTACGAAACAGATTTTGGAGATCGGCGAGGCCGCGGAAAAGAACCCTGGGCCTTGCCCTGTGGCATTTGCGCTTCATGATGCCTCGCGGATGGTCGAGTTTAAAGGCAAAGAATCGTACAAAAATGTTGGGTTTACGGCGGAAATAACCAATGTTCGTAGTGTTTGTAGATATTACGGAGAGCAACCAATCGTAGCCGATCTTGACATGGAAATGTCATTCGGGCGGGGCCCAGCGGCAGCGCATAGTGCGGCGACATATCAATATTTCGTATCGGTGACTCGCAAGGATATTGAAGTGATAAAAAAAGAAACTTTTCCTATAACCGTAACATTTCCGCCAAATGTTAATACGGTCAATGTGATGGAAAGTGTAGGGCAAATCATTATCCCGCGCGCCAATGAAAACACGTCTGGGGCCAATTTTGAAATCATTGTTGGGTTTGAGCTTACGCAGGAACAAATCGCTTTTAATGCAGAAGGTAAGCGGTTCCGCGTTTCTGCGGGTCAAAACTAGCGCGCCATGCCTAAGTCTATTTTACAAACACTCAGCGCTCACTTAAGCGCCGCTTTTGCTGCACTTGATTTGCCCGCAGAGTATGGGCGCGTTACTGTGTCAGATAAGGCCGCGCCGTTTCAGTGTAATGGTGCCATGGCAGCAGCGAAAACCGCTAAGAAAGCACCGCGCGATATTGCGGCTTTGGTGGTGGAAAAGCTGGCGGGTAACAAAGACATAAAGCTAGCCGAAATCGCAGGGCCGGGCTTTATCAATTTGGCACCAAGCGATGAACTTTTACGCGCCCGTGCCGCTGAAATTACGGCTAGCGAAACTTGCGGTGCGCGGTCATCTGAAACACCGCAAAAAATCGTTGTAGACTTTGGCGGGCCTAATGTGGCTAAGCCTATGCATGTGGGTCATTTACGTTCGTCCGTAATCGGCGATAGCTTGCAAAAACTACTGCGCTTTCGTGGTCATGACGTTGTCAGTGACATCCATATGGGCGATTGGGGCCTACAAATGGGGCACCTTATCACTGAGCTACAAGACGAGCAGCCAGAGCTGTCTTATTTCGACGAAAGTGTCACAGATGGTTATCCATCGGCCTCGCCCGTAGATATTGACGACCTCGCGCGGCTCTACCCGCTGGCGAGCGGCAAGGCCAAAGACGACCCTGCGCGCATGGAACGCGCGCGCGCAGCCACGTCGGAATTGCAAGCGGGCCGCGCTGGCTACCGCGCTCTTTTGGATCATTTTATTGCCGTGTCTATTGAGGCGCTTAAGAAAGATTTTGGCGCGCTGGGTGTTTATTTTGACCTTTGGAAGGGCGAAGCTGCTGTCGACCCGCTCATCCCTGACATGGTGGAAAAGTTTAAGAAAGACGGCTTTACGGAGCAAAGCGAAGGGGCGCTTATCATTCGCGTGACCGAAGACAGCGACAAAAAAGACTTGCCGCCGCTAATCTTGATTTCCCGCTCTGGCGCGGCGCTGTACGCGACGACCGACCTTGCGACCATTCAGGATAGACGCGATACACTTAGTCCTGATGTGATTCTCTATGTGGTTGACTTTGGACAATCTTCGCATTTCGAGCAGGTGTATAGAGCGGCTGGCAAGACAGGTTTGTTCCCCCGCGATGGGCTAGAGCATATTAAATTTGGCACGGTCAATGGCAAGGACGGTAAACGTTTTCGCACCCGTGCGGGCGGCGTTATGCGTCTGTCCGATTTGCTAAGTCAAGCCAAAGACGCCGCTGCCAAACGCCTTGAAGATGCGGGCCTTGCCAAAGATATGAGCAAGGATGAATTTGCAGATGTGGCCCGCATGGTTGGCCTCGCCGCCATAAAATTTTCCGACCTGCAAAATGTGCGCACAACAAATTATGTTTTTGACCTAGAACGCTTCACCAGTTTTGAAGGCAAAACTGGGCCCTACCTTCTGTACGCCGCGGTGCGGATAAAGTCCTTGCTACGCCGCGCGCAAAGGGATGGCATCAAGACGGGTGAAATCGTGCCAACAGAGCCCGCCGAGCAAAGGCTCGTGCTAACGCTCGATAGCTTTAACCGCGCGCTCGCGCACGCCGAAGAAAAACGTATGCCGCATATTTTATGCGACCACGTTTACGCGCTCGCGCAAAGTTTCTCTAAGTTTTATGCGGATTGTCCCGTGCTGCAAGACGGGGTCGCGGATGACGTGAAATCATCACGGCTGGCCTTGGCTGCATTGACTTTGAAACAGCTGGAAATCGGGCTGACCCTGCTAGGTATCGAAACGCCAGAGCGGATGTAGTTTCTCACATTTCGTGAGTTGACTCTTGTCCGCACGTCTCTATTTTATCCTCAACGTGAGTCATTTGGCTGGCGGCCATATATTTCTCGCGGGAGAGAGCGTGCGCAAGCCCGCCGCCGAAGGAGCAATGTCCCAGAAACTCTCAGGCAACAGGGACCGCTTGAAATACAAAAAGCTGGAAAGTAGGGGTAACCCTCACCGAAGGAGTAAGCGATTTATCTTAGTTGATAGATGCGTGAATCTCTCAGGTCTGACGACAGCGGGACACTAAGCGCACGGGCATTAGGCCTGTGCAGGGAGTGTCTGATGAGCGAAGAAATAAAGCGCACAAAATTATACGATTTTCATGTTAAGCATGGCGCCAAAATGGTGCCGTTTGCGGGCTATGAAATGCCCGTGCAATATCCGCTAGGCGTGATGAAGGAGCATCTTCATTGCCGCGCTGGCGCAGGGCTATTTGACGTGTCCCATATGGGACAGGGGTTTATCATCGCGGATGACGGCGCGTTTGAAACCGCCGCCGCATTTTTGGAAACCTTAGTGCCATGCGATGTGAAATCGCTAGAGCCAGGGCAGCAGCGTTACACGCAATTTTTAAATGCTGACGGCGGCATTTTGGACGACCTTATGGTCAGCCGTCTGGGGCTTGAGGGACACCAGCACTGGATTTATGTTGTCGTTAACGCAGGCTGTAAAGATGATGACTTTGCCCATATTGAAAAGCATCTGACAGATGGTGTGAAGTTAAAAATATTGGAAGATATGTCGCTCATCGCCTTACAAGGCCCGAAGGCTGCGGACGTAGTTTCCAAATATTTGCCCGAAGCCAAAACCATGCCATTTATGAGCTCGCTAGACATAGAGCTAAGCGGTATGTGGTGTCATATTTCCCGCTCTGGTTATACGGGTGAGGACGGCTATGAAATCGCGGTTAAGCACACGGACGTCGTGGAGATGTGCGAATTGTTTCTGAGCCATGACGAAGTTGAACTGATAGGTCTTGGCGCGCGTGATAGCTTGCGCCTTGAGGCGGGGCTTTGCCTTTATGGCCATGACATTGACACCACAACGTCGCCGATTGAAGCGGGGCTTATTTGGTCAATTCAAAAACATCGCCGCGAAGAAGGTGGGTTTTTGGGTGCCGAGCAGGTGCAAAAACATATTGCCGAGCGCCCGCCGCGCCGCCGCATAGGCATTCAGCCTTTGGGCCGCGCGCCTGCTCGTGAAGGCACTATCATTCAAAACATGAAGGGCCAAGACATTGGCGTCATAACGTCTGGCGGTTTTGGCCCCAGCCATGGCGGCCCTGTGGCTATGGGCTATGTGAAGCGCCGCTATTCACGCAGTGACACCGAAATACAGCTCATTATTCGCGGCAAAGCTAAACCAGCGAAGGTCGTAAAATTACCTTTCGTTCCTAACAACTTTTACCGAGGAGAAGACCAATGAAATATACAGAAGATCATGAATGGATTAAGGTCGATGGCGACATCGCCACCGTCGGAATTTCAATACACGCCGCCGGGCAGCTTGGCGATATTGTGTTTGTTGAATTGCCAGATGTGGACGCCGAATTTGAAAAAGGCGACGACGCGGCCGTTGTTGAAAGTGTCAAAGCGGCCAGCGAGATTTATGCGCCCGTTAGCGGTACCATTACCGCTATCAACGAAGCGTTAGAAGACGCACCTGAAACTGTCAACGCAGCCCCTGAAGAGGGCGGCTGGTTTTTCAAAATGAAATTGTTAGACCCAAGCGAGCTTGATAGCATGATGGACGCAGAGGCGTATAAAACCTTCATCGCGGACTAACAAACCCATGTATCCGCCTCCTGCTTTTTCACATAAAAATAGACAAGATGCTTTGGCATTTATTGGCGCCCATCCCTTTGCTATTCTTGCCGTGAATGGGGAGGGCGGGCCCGCAACGGCCTTAGTGCCTTTAGTGCTGGATGAAACGGGTCAAAATTTGCTGGGTCATGTAGCCCGCAATAACCCATTTTGGAAAGCGGCGCAGGCCGATGGCAAAGCTGTGGCTGTCTTTAAGGGAGAAGACGCCTATATTTCGCCGTCAAGCTACCCGTCCAAGGCTGAGCATGGACGCGCCGTACCAACATGGAATTATAAGGCCGTTGAGATTAGAGGCATGCTAACCCTTGAAACAGATCCGCAGGCGGTGCAGCCATATTTAACCGCGATAACAGGTAAAATGGAAACAAGCCGCGAGACCCCTTGGCAAGTCACAGATGCGCCCGATAACTATATTGCCAAATTATCACGGGCCATTGTGGGGTTTTCGCTAAAAATTGACGATATCACCTATGTGAAAAAACTGAGCCAGAATAAATCCGCTGCGGATAAGGCTGGCGTGGTGCAGGCACTGGAAAATTCAACAAAGCATTCTGAACGCCAAATGGCTCATGAAATGACAAATAAGGACTAAAATAAATGCGATATTTACCGCTTAATGAAAATGACCGCGCGGCCATGCTGGATGTTGTTGGCGTCAAATCCGTCGATGATTTGTTCGAAGACGTGCCCAAAGCGGCGCGCCTTGACGCGCTCATTGATGTACCGACTTATAAGACCGAGGCCGAAGTTGACGCGCATTTATCAGCGCTAGCAGGTAAAAGCCGCGCTGCGGGCGCAGGGCCTTTTTTTATTGGCGGCGGGGCGTATCGTCACCATATCCCAGCGACCGTGGATCACCTGATACAGCGCTCTGAATTTCTCACGGCATACACACCGTACCAGCCCGAAATATCCCAAGGCACATTGCAGGTTTTGTTCGAATTTCAAACCCAAGTGGCGCAGCTTACGGGCATGGATGTAGCTAACGCCTCTATGTATGACGGCTCGACCGCCTGCGCCGAAGCGGCGCTGATGGCCTGCCGCGTGGCGCGCCGCCGCAATAAAGTAAAAATCGCCAGCGGCGTTCATCCGCATTATACCGCGGTGACCCAAAACCAGTGCCGCCTTATGGATATTGAACTAGACTGCGCCGCGCCCGCGCCGCGCAAAGACGCGGATATACTAAGCGGCTTAGATGAGAGCGTTGCTGCTATCATCGTGCAATCGCCCAATGTATTTGGCGAAATCATTGACCTTCAGCCCTACGCCGATGCTGCCCACGAAGTTGGCGCGTTGCTGATTGCCGTATTCACAGAGCCCGTCGCGCTAGGCGCGATTAAAAGCCCTGGCGAAATGGGCGCAGATATTGTGGTAGGCGAAGGGCAGTCCATCGGCGTTGGCCTAAACTTTGGCGGGCCTTATGTGGGGCTGTTTGCGTGCCGGCAAAAACTGGTGCGGCAAATGCCGGGCCGTGTGTGCGGTGAAACCGTGGACGCAAATGGCGAGCGCGGTTATGTGCTCACCCTCTCAACCCGCGAGCAGCATATCCGCCGCGAGAAAGCCACGTCTAATATTTGCACTAATTCTGGCCTCTGCACGGTGGCGTTTTCCATCCACATGACTTTGCTGGGCGAAGCGGGCTTGCGAAAACTCGCAATGCTCAACCACGGTAAAGCCTGCGCGCTGGCGGATAAACTCACCGCCATCGACGGAGTGGAATTGGTCACGGACACATTCTTTAATGAGTTTACTTTGCGCCTACCAAAACCCGCGAAAGGTGTTGCGCACAAAATGCTGGAGAGCGATGTGCTGGGCGGTCTCGCCGCGTCGCGCCTAATGGACGGCCAAGATGACCTGCTCATCGTCTGCGCCACAGAAACCAATAGCGAGGCTGACATGGATGCTTTCGTTAAAGCGCTCAAAGGAGCATTATCATGAGCATGAATACGCAAGGCCGCCAAACGGCTCCTGAAACTATTGCCGCCCCCGCGCCGCAAACCGTATCTGGTAATAAAGGATTGTCGCAGCGCGAGCTTTTGATTTTTGAAGTTGGGACACCGCGACGATCTGGCGTTGATTTGGCTATGCCCGATACGTCACAAAACCGTCTTGGTGGCCTTGAGCGCGAAGCTGACATTGGCTTGCCGGGTCTGACTGAGCCGGAAACCATGCGCCATTATGTGCGCCTATCGCAAAAAAACTACGCCATTGATTTGGGTGTGTATCCGCTGGGCTCTTGCACCATGAAGCACAATCCGCGCCTTAATGAAAAAATGGCGCGCTTGCCGGGCTTCGCTGATGTGCATCCCTTGCAGCCACAAGACACGGTCCAAGGCGCGCTGGAACTGATAGACGAGCTTGCGGACTGGATTTGCAAATTAACGGGCATGCCTGCCGTGGCCATGTCGCCCAAAGCGGGCGCGCATGGGGAACTGTGCGGCATGATGGCCATACGCGCGGCGCTTGACGCCAAAGGCGCGGAGCATAAAAGAAGAGTATTAGTACCGGAAAGCGCCCACGGCACTAATCCCGCGACGGCAGTGCAGTGCGGCTTTACTATCGATTCCATTCC
>Ga0209633_10005304_pt1 | contig 11353 bp, 7 predicted proteins | sample Cruoilmetagenom1_FD_187290 | JGI IMG/M metagenome (GOLD analysis project Ga0209633, IMG submission 187290) | Oil polluted marine microbial communities from Coal Oil Point, Santa Barbara, California, USA - Sample 1 (SPAdes) (version 2) | ecosystem: Environmental > Aquatic > Marine > Oil seeps ... | reverse complement strand
GCTGGTTGATGTAGAGTCGAGTTTTTTAAATGTATTTAGTCTGTTTTCTAAAGCATGCAGTTTTTTTATTACCTGTTCTACTGGAAGAATATTTCTGGAGTGACTGAGTTTTACAAAAGCTATTTCTACGATTACTCGTGGAGATAAAGAGTTTTTGAGATCTTTTTGCAACTCACATAATATCTCTATAATAAAAAGAAATTGATCTTCTCGAAATTTAGAAACTAAATCTTTAAATCTTATATCTTCATCTATTTTCGCTTTTGCTGGTTGAGAATCTTTTGCCAGGCTAAGAAATAGCATGTTTCTGAAAAAGTCTATTGTTTCCCGGATAAACTTATCTAAGTTTTTGCCTTCATTTATCACAGAAGCTACTATATCAAAGCAGGATTTGGTGTCTTCATCCAGAATGGCCCTGGTTAACTTGAAAAATATCTCTCTTGATACTAAACCTAATGCGTGTAGAGCATTTTCTTCGGTGATATCAGATCCACAAAAAGTTATGATTTTTTCAAAAATTGATTCTGCATCCCTCATGCTGCCGCCAGACGCTCTTGCTATGATAGAAAAAACATTATCTTCTACTTTGAAATTATCTTCTTTAACAATTTTTTTTAATTTTGTGATGATAACATCTTGCTTAATGAGATTGAATACAAACTGCTGACATCTAGATTGAATAGTTTCAGGAACTTTGTGAATTTCTGTGGTAGCAAATATAAATACAACTTTAGGAGGAGGCTCTTCCAGACTTTTTAGTAAAGCATTAAATGCTGGAAGTGAAAGCATATGTACTTCATCAATAATATATACTTTATATTTATCCTTAGCGGAATTATACTTAATTGTATCAGTTAATGTTCTAACTTGTTCTACACCATTATTAGAAGCACCATCAACTTCTAGAACTTCCAGTGAAGTCCCATCAGCAATCTCTTTGCAGGTATTACACACTCCACATGGATTGGCAGTGGGGCCGTCTTGACAATTGAGTGCTTTTGCTAAAAGCCTGGCTGTTGTTGTTTTTCCTACACCACGTGGTCCTGAAAAAAGATAGGCATGTGCAATTCGATCATGTGTAATTGCATTTTGTAGTGTTTTAGTTATATATTCCTGACCTATAACGTCTTCAAATTGCGTAGGACGACATTTTCTTGCTAGAACCAGATAACCCATAATAAAATCCGTAAAATTAATCTTAGAACAAATGGTATTAGTCAGGTTGATCTACGGCGCCCAATCCTTACTGCTGCCGTTGCTTCCTCTCGGACCTGGCGGAGTTCACAGCGGCTTGTCGCATAGGACCCAACTAACACCAGCCGCACTATAACAAAATAATTGTAGAGGTCTAGATTTTTTTTATGCTTCTTCAGGAACGTCACATTTTGATGGTCGTCATAACTTGTTATGAAGCTTTGGTATTTACTTTACCTTAATATATCAATATGCTTTATTATAGTTAAGAATAAAAGAATCTGAGAACGTATTTTCACTAATTGATGTATTCTAATCAATTAGAAATAGAGAGGGCTTGTATGTTTTTTTTATCTCTGGATTATGTCTTTAAGATATTAATACAAAATTAAGGAAAATATATGAATAGCCAAATTATGGTATTATTTTTTTTAAGTATTTTTTGTGTGAACAGTGGTTTTTCTAATGATGGTCTAAAACAGGAAGTTAAAGATATGAAAATAAAAGATTTTTATAGTTTTGAAGCCAGATCTCTTCAAGGAGAAAATATATCCATGGAGAAATACAGGGGAAAAGTTCTCTTAATAGTGAATACTGCAAGTGAATGTGGATTTACTCCACAATATGGAGGTTTGCAGAAATTATATGAAAAATATAAGGATAAGGGATTTGAAATATTAGGATTCCCTTGTAATCAGTTTGGGAAACAGGAGCCGGGAAGTAATGAAGATATTGGGAAAGGATGTGTGATAAATTATGGTGTAACGTTTCAGATGTTTGAAAAAATTGAAGTTAATGGTGAAAATGCCCATCCAATTTATAAATTTCTTAAAGAATCTTTATCAGGAATGTTTGGTAAAAGAATTAAATGGAATTTTACCAAGTTTTTAATTGATAGAAATGGCAACCCAGTAAAAAGAATAAAATCTATTTCAAAACCCAAAAGTATAGAAAAATATATTGAGAAGCTTATAGATTAGTTTTTTCTCTTGTTCTTCCTGAAAGAAGTATTACATCTTTTAAATGTTGAATGTCTTTAGCAGCCATCCAGAGTTCTTCAAAATTTTTTTCCTGAACAATATGGGCAATTGTCATAAGAGCCCTGAGATGATAATTTCTCTCATCAGAAGAGCCAACTAATACGAAAGCTGTTCTTACGGGGGGTTGCAGTTCGCTGAAGATGATTCCTTTTTTGCTCCTTACCAGTACAATATCAAAGATTTTCTCTCCTGGTACGATAACATGCGGAATAGCTAAACCTGGTTTTATAATAGTACTGGATTCCCGTTCCCGCTCAAGAAATAGACTGAAGAGCTTGTCAGATTCGATGCCTAGTCTGGGTGAAAGTTCATCAGCCATCTGCTTAAAAAGATCCTTAGCCTTAATAGATTCTTCTATGTTAATTGTAAGGCAATCATTAATTAAATGATCAAAACGATCAAAAGCTACTTCATCTCTTTCAAGAACAATTTGAACTAATTCTTCATCAAGCTTTGATCTTCCAATATTTTTTGACATTATACGTTTTACTAGATATACCAGAGCAGACTGACGATCAATGCGAACAAGAACGTACCCTAAATACCAGAAAACAGCTATCATAATAAAACCTGCTGTTAAAAAGAGCGGTAGGTGTCCCATTTCAAAAATTAAAAATCCATAAATAATAATTGCTGCAATTTGAATCCAGGGGTATAGAGGAGACTTAAATGTAGGTCTGTAATTTTGAATATTGCTCTCACGCATAATGATGATTGAAAGGTTCACTAGCATAAACATCAGTATTATCATGGTAGACGCAGTTTTAACTAAATCTTCTATACTTAAGAATTCAAGCAGGCAAACCATAAATAATGACGTAAAACAGATAGAAACTATTGGCGTGCCAAATCTTTTACTTGTTTTAGAAAAAAATCCGGGTAACAAACCATCTCGACTCATTGCCATTGGAGCACGAGAAGCTGCCAGTATTCCTGAATTAGCAGTTGTGGCGAAAGCTAAGAATGCAGCTATTTCAACAATAATAACCCCTGTTTGTCCCATCATGGATTTTGCACCAAGTGAAATAGGAACTAGAGACCCTGAAAGATCTGTTCCTTCTACAAGTCCAATTGTTATGAAAATGACTAATATATATAAAATACTTACTACTCCGAATGAAAGTAGCATTCCCATAGGTAAGTTTTTAGAGGGAGATTCAACTTCTTCTGCAATAGATACAACTTTAGTAAGACCTCCGTAAGATATAAAAACCATCCCAGCCACAGCAAATACGGATTGCCATCCTGAAGTGACGAATGGCAAATATCGTTGTTCGATAATAAAGGGAAAACCTTTTAAAACATAAAAAATAATTATTCCTAGAAGAAAAAAAACTAAAATATTTTGTAATCGTCCAGATTCTTTAGTACTTAAAATATTAAATAGAGTGAAAAAGAAACAGGCAAATAAGGATATAATTTTAAAAGCAAGTTCACTGTTTTCGGGAAAAAATAATGCTCCTAATATTCCAATTCCAGCTAGAGCAAAGGTTGCTTTAAAGGCTATTGAAAGCCAGTTGGCAAAACCGGCTATTGTTCCCATAAGAGGCCCTAAACTTCTCTCAATAAAAAAATAACTTCCTCCAGCTTTGGGCATTGCAGTGCTCAGCTCTGCTTGTGAGAATAAAACAGGCAATATAAAAAGGGAAGCTATTGCATAAGAAATAATGCAGGCTGGACCTGCTTGTGCATAAGCAAGTCCAGGTAAAATGAAAAGCCCAGAGCTGATCATAGCTCCGGCTGAAATGCTGAAAACACTGAAAAGGCCGAGTTCTTTTTTTAAAGAATCATTTTTGGTGGCATTACTTGTTTTGTGTTTAGTAAACATATATTAAAATTTTAGTATAATGTTTAAATCTTAAATAATTTTATCTTGAATAATATTCTTAAAAAACGTTTATTATTATGCAAATTACATGTTTTATATGTGTAATGTAAAAGATATTATATAAAAAATAAAGTATAAAAGGTTAAAATATGAATAAATCAGCAATGATTATTGTTTTTGTCTTTTGCATAATAATGAGGTCTTATTCATCTTCTTCAATTGTTGTTGATAATTTTAATGCTGAAATAGCGAATAGCTTTCCATCCTCATGGAAAGCAGCATCTAAAAAAGGGCGTACACTTTACAAAATTCTTGAAGAAAACTCTAATAGATATCTGAATATTAACGTAACAGATGATTCCATTAATATAGCTAAGGAAATTGAATGGGATTTAAAACAGCAACCTTTATTACAATGGAGATGGAGGATTCATAAGGAACCGTTAGGGGCTGATCCCAGGAATGAATCTACTTTTGATTGTGCAGCAGCTGTGTATGTTTTAATTAAAAATGGTTTTTCACCTTTGCCGAAATATATCAAGTATATCTGGTGTGATAATTTAGAACCTGGAACTCGGTTTTTCTTAAAAAAAAATAAAGCTATCGTAGTTATGAGAGGAAAAAATGATGATTTAGGCGAGTGGTATGAAGAAAAAAGAGATGTTTATGAGGATTATAAATATTTTTATGGAGATAAAAAGCCAAAAATTAAAGGTATTAGTATCTTGAGTGACTCTAATAACACTCATTCAGAATCTGAAGCTGATTATGATGATATAATTATATTATCATTAAAATAACAGAGATAAGTGCTTGTATTGTTATATAATTTAAACATTATGGTTGTTTTTGTAGGTCATCTATAATTTCCAAGTTATTAATTATTGTCTTCTTAAAGTAATCTAGAACAATATTATTAACTATTTGTGTAATATTACCCATAACACAGTGTTTACTTCCGCAAATATCGGTTCCAAGGACGCATTCTTTTGAGTTCATTGTGCCATCAATGGATTCAAAAACTTTTAATAGAGTAATATTTTCTTGGGGTGAACTTAATTTTATTCCTCCTTTTGGCCCTCTTACAGTGTTTAAAATGTTAGATTTTTTTAGTCGTTGAATTACTTTATAAAGATGAGCTTCGGAAAAATTGAATCTGTCAGCTATCTCACTTGCACTGACTAGTCTGTTTTTATTAGCAAGTATGTAAGCTACTGCATGGATGGCAATTTTTGATGCATCTGACATTTTAATTATTGAACTCAAATAAACTCCAGAATTTGTTAATTGTTAAAGGTTTTTTATAATACCAGGATTTTTCACAAAGTGCAAAATCCTGGTATTTAATTTTTATTATGCCATACTATCTAGCAATCTGAATGCCTTTTCATTATTTAAAAAGTTTACAATACTAACTGCTCCATGTCCATTTTCAAATGAATCTTCCTTTTTATTTGAAATTTCAGGCTTCTTTTCATCTTCAATATTTACTTTCTTTTTAAATAGGTGAGAAGGAGCTAGAGGCTGGATTGCCAGTTTATAGCTTATATTGTCATCTATTATTTTAAAAATATTTTTGTTCAGGTTTATTTGTTTTAACATTGCCTGTCCTAAAACTGGTAATGTAATAAGTGAGATCATTGCAAGGTATATTGCTAATTTTTTCTGTTTTTTTTCATTTCGCTTCATTTTCTTCCCCTTTAATTTATTTGAGCTAAGTTTCATGTAACATATTTTATGTTTCCCCTTACTTTTAGTAATACTTCTATTCTGGTACCAGAATACCAAGATAGTGTAATCAGGTCAACTAAAAAAGTTTTTTTTTGTATTTTTTTTGATAAGGCGTATTTGATTCTGTAAGTTTTTTGTTTTCAATGGCTTGCGAAATGTTTGGTCTTATGCTTTTTTTAAGTTATTGATTATTTTTTCTGAGAATGTCATTTTTTTAGTAAAGAATATTAATATGTTTATTGATATTTGTAATAAGATTCCCTATTTATAAAACTCACAAAATATCGTATAAAATTTCAGGAGTTTATTTTTGATAAATAGTAAATTAAATATCTCATTATATATTAAATCTTTAGTGTTCATTTATGCTGTTTTTATTTTTTTGATTAACATTGTTGTTGAGAAAAAACAGCCTTCTTCTGAAGCTTTTAAATTTAACATTGATGCTACTTCTAATGAGGAACAAGTAGAAGAGCTTCCAATTCTTGAAACTAATTTTGCAACATCTGGAATTGTTAAAGCCGTGCATTGCTCTAGTGCAATTGAACTTGATGATACTAAAATCAGAGCATTCTGGTATGGTGGAACAAGAGAAGGCTCAGGTGATGTGGATATTTTTACTTCTGTATTTAATATTAAAACTAATATCTGGACCCCTGATGCTTCTCTGGTAACAAAATTTAAAGCTGAAAAAGATCTGAATCGTTACGTTAAAAAACTTGGTAATGCAGTTGTTGTTCGGGACTTAAAAAACAGGTTATGGTTATTTTTTGTTACTGTAAAATTTGGAGGATGGTCTGGCAGTTCGATAAATTATATAATATCAGAAGATGAAGGAAATTCCTGGAGCAAGATCAAAAGACTTATAACATCACCATTTCTAAATATAAGTACTCTGGTAAAGGGAAGACCTTTTTTGTATGAGGATGGCTCAATCGGACTTCCTGTATATCATGAGTTGCTTGGAAAATTTCCGGAACTCTTGAAGATAAGTGAAGAAGGAAAGGTTCTTTATAAAAAAAGGCTTACATGGGGCAGAAAAACATTGTCTCCAGAAGTTCTTCCTGTAACAGAGAAAATGGCTTTTTGCTATCTTAGATATACGGGAAGACAGGAAAGATTTATTTATTATTTGCAAACATTTGATGGCGGGCTTACATGGAGTCGTCCAAAAAAAACAGATCTTTTAAATCATAATTCTGCATTTTCATGTTTAAAAACAAAAGATGATTTAATTCTAAAAGCTCTTAATTATAGTGATAAAGAACGAGATGATTTAACGCTTGTGGTATCAAAGGATTTGGGAAAAACATGGAAAAAAGTATTTGTTTTTGAGCAGGAAAAAACTCTTAAGTATGGTACAAAACATGAGTTTTCCTACCCCTGGATTTTGCAGATGAAAAAAGGAGATTTCCATCTTTTTTATACCTGGAGAAGAAAACATATAAAACACATTTATTTCAACGAGTTATGGCTGGAAAGTATGTTATGATAGATGTAAACTTTATTATTAATATTATTGGCAATTTTCTCTGCATTGCTTTTGTGGTGATAAAATTTTCTGATTTTTACAAACTGTCCCGTCAAAATTGTCAAATAATAATCATTCTGCTTACTTCTTTTTCTTTTATAAATGTAAGTGGAATTCCTTTGTACTATTATTTAAGAAGTATTATTGGTAATTTAAGTGTTACCTCTTTAACTGTAATGACTACCGTTATTGCTTCGTGTTTCCTTAAGATAACTTTATTTAAAAAGTCAGAATTAAAGAAAATTTCTTATTTTATTACTGTAGCAGGATGTTTTCTCTACCCATTTTCTCTTGGTTTCACTCAGTTTGATCCATATTCTTATGGTTTTTATCCGCAAATTTTTATTATTATTTTATCTGTCTTATTTATACTAATCTGGTTCCTACGTTTTTATATAGCATCATTATGTTTGATATTAGTTTTAACAGTATATTATTTAAAAATATATAATTCTGCTAATTTATGGGATTACCTTATTGATCCATGGATCTGGTTTTATTCAATATTTTCATTGCTAAAATCTTTTATTCCTTATATCTGGTTTACTAAAATTTTTCAGTTTTTAAGAAATATACTTTTTAAAAGGATCCCTGTTATTATGAATAAGATTAAAAGCTTAATTAACTTTACAAATAAATTACCAAAACTCTTGCAATTTATATTATTTTCCAGCATCTCTTTCTTAGCTACGTTTACAGTAATGAGAATAATATTTTACAAATTTTTTATGAGTTCCAGCAGCATCATTCCTTTTCCTGTAATATTAAAATCATTTTATATTGGTTTTAAATTTGATTTACGCCTGGCATTACTCATTAATCTTCCGATTTTATTATGTGCTAGAATAAAGGCTATTTCATTATTCACTACTAATAAAGAAAATAGATTCTGGATGAAATTTACTATTGTTATTTTTTCATTAGTATTACTCCTGTTTATTGCCGACTTTGGCTATTATGCATATCTACAAACAAGCAGGATTGATGCAACTTCTTTGCGGTTTTTGCTTAATCCGTTAATATCATTAAGAATGGTATGGGAAAGCTATCCTGTACTATGGTTTTGTCTTTTATATGTTGCGATTGTTTTTCTATTTCGTTTTATTTTAAATAAAATATATTACAAAATCCAAAACAGAAAGGAATCTTCATTTTCCGGAAAATCAAAGATCTATACATATATTGTATTTATTACACTTTTTTTAGGTGGGATTTATGGGAAATTTTCTCATTATCCTCTTAGATGGAGTGATGCTTTTTTCTCAAATCATTATTTTGCTTCAGTTGTTTCTTTAAATCCTGTTTTATATTTCTTTGAAACTTTTAAAAATAGGCAGATTAAATATAACCTTGATGAAGTTAAAAAGTATCATGGTACGGTTGCCCGCTATTTAGGCATTAAAGATATTAAGCCTGATGATTACAGATTCATCAGAAAACAGACTTTTGATTCTGATAAAATCGAACAACCTAATATAGTTATTATGTTACTTGAGTCTTTTGCTTTTTATAAAACAGGGATTTCTGGCAATCCTTTAAATCCTACTCCTAATTTCGATAAACTAGCCAGGGAAGGTATTCTTTTTAATCATTATTATAGTCCTCATGGGGGGACTGCAAGATCTGTGTTTACATTGTTGACAGGGATGCCTGATGTGGAAGCAATTAGAACATCTTCAAGAAATCCTTTAGTTGTCAACCAGCACACAATTGTAAATGCATTTACTAAACATGAGAAATATTATTTTCTTGGGGGGAGTGCTAATTGGGGAAATATAAGAGGGATTCTTCAAAATAATATTCCTGGATTGAAAATATATGAAGAAGGATCGTTTTCTTCACCAAGAATAGATGTATGGGGTATTAGCGATCTTCACCTATTTGAAGAAGCAAATATTATACTGCAAGAAGAAAAAAAACCATTTTTTGCGATTATTCAAACATCTGGAAATCACAAGCCATATACAATTCCAAAAGATAATCGGGGCTTTAAAAAAATAACGCCTTCTAAAAAAGTTGAAGATTATGGTTTTAGATCGGTGGATGCGTATAATGCATTTCGCTTTATGGATCATAGTATTGGTGTGTTTTTTGATAAAGTTAAAAAGGAGAAGTATTTTGATAATACTATTTTTGTTCTAATTGCAGACCATGGACTTTTGCGTAAAGCAGATCATATGTCTAAAGCTGAGAATGAACTTGGTTTGACCGACTTCCATTCGCCTTTACTGATATATTCTCCAAATAAGATAAAGCAGGGAAAGCTGATAGAGCGAGTTGCCAGTGAAATCGATATCTTGCCAACTTTAGCTTCATTAACGTCTACTCCATATGTCAATTCCACATTTGGCAGAGATTTATTCGATACTTCATTTAATGAAGAACCATATGCATTTACTATTACTCATTATGCAATCCATGAAATTGGATTAATAAGTCACGATTTTTATTATAGAGCAAATCATGACAGGACAAAAATTAATTTGTATCAACTAAATACAGACACTCCAACTGAAAATGTTTTTGACCAGTTCCCTGAAATTGGTTCAAAAATGGAAGATATCTGCTTTGGAATATATGAGTCTGCAAGATATATTCGTTACAATAATCTTGGTGATGATTCTGAGTCTTCAATTAAAGATTAAAAGATTTTGTAATAATCAGATCTATGCAGCTTTTTTTAATAAGTTTTCTGAAGTACTAAAAGTTCTTATAAGGTCATTATACTGAGCATTAGAAGTAATGTTATAAGGAGATGCTAAGGTGGGGAATTTCTCTTCTAGATATTCTAAAAGTGAAAAATAGAACTCTCTGATTTTTTTTCTGTCCCCAGAGGTTGTTGTTACAGTTTCAATATGTTCTTTGATTCTAATTATAAAATAAGTAGCCAATCGTTGAGAAATTGTAGGAAACGAGGATTCTGGCTGGCTACTTAAAATAACAAAAGGCACTATAATATCTGAAATCAAACGTATGGGAAGTGACTGTTTTGTTTTAACTAATACGTTTTTAATTTCGTTAAAGAAATTTATAGTTTCAATATATCTTTCTTTGTTTTTTTCATCAAAACTTATTATTATAGGTCCAACGTTAGCAAGGTGGTTTCCTGATAGCATCTCCTGCTTGTGGTATCTTAAAAATTTCTGAACTTTCCCATCTACAGGATCTTCGTAGATAAGGCCGAGTTCGTTTTTAGCAATAATTTTTTTATCCAGTAAAACAGAAGTGATTGTTATGTCACCGTCTACTTCCACAGGCCCAAGATACCCCAAAGAAGGATTAACTATTGTAATGCCAGATTTTCCTTGGGTCTTTAATTTTTTGGAAGAAAGGTATCCATTTAAAAATGCTAATTCATAAGGTTTTAATATAATTTTTTTCTTAATAGGAAGCTGAAAAGGTTCAATTAATGAAGCATAATCAGGTTGTCCTGCCATAACCATAAGTATTCTTAAATCTTCAACATTTCTTGGATTATCGTTGTCTATTAAATGAGGATATCTTTGGACGTCTTTGAAAAGATGTATATTATAAGGACCTATATTTTTATCTTTCATAAGATTAGCAATTAAAGACCAGGCAGGTTGGTTTGGTTTTAAATATTTAAATAGATTTAAAAATGCCCAGCCTGAACCCCACTTGTCATTAGGTAAAAATACTACAGGCACATCTTTTCTGATATATGGAGATTTGAGAATTTCTTCTGATAATTCAGATATATTATTAGTGTCTGGTCCGGTACAAATAATGATTACATCAGAAGAAGAGTCACCTGAAATTAATTCTTCTTCAATCTTACTCCAGTTATATTCAAAGCTGACATTAAACAGAGCCTGGTCAAAGTCTTCATAGATTGTATTGTCCATAAGCTGAAGAGTCTTCTTCAAAATTTTATTTCTAGACCAGATATTATAGTATGTTCGTCCTCTCGCAAAAAGCGTTCTTGAAAAACCTAATAAAAAGAAAGCAAAGGAAAGTAGGATAGATAGTCCAACTCCTTTCCATAACAGTGATAGAAATGCAAGGGGG
>Ga0209633_10005303_pt1 | contig 11353 bp, 12 predicted proteins | sample Cruoilmetagenom1_FD_187290 | JGI IMG/M metagenome (GOLD analysis project Ga0209633, IMG submission 187290) | Oil polluted marine microbial communities from Coal Oil Point, Santa Barbara, California, USA - Sample 1 (SPAdes) (version 2) | ecosystem: Environmental > Aquatic > Marine > Oil seeps ... | reverse complement strand
CTGCATTCGAAAATGTTGCTAATTTAGATAAAATACCGCCTAAAGGAGCTTTGGTAATAGCACTGCCTATGAAAATTAAAGGCGGGAGTGGTGGACCACTTAGGATTATAGCAAACCTGCCCGCTGAATAAATTAAGGAGTTATTATGAGCAAAGACAAACCCAGGAATAAACAAAAAGATATTTCTGAAATTGCAAAAGAAGCTGGACTATTAATACCTGTATTTGTAACTTCAGAAATTTGGGATAATTGGATTACACCCGATCAAAAGAGTAAAGAAGAAGGTGGAAATGAAAAATCAAGAGCAACTGATCTTATAAATGGCTTCTTATATTATATGCGAGTTCATCGTCAAACCAGTAAGTCCAATCTCATTTACTTCCCAGCGAAGTTCAAAAAAAACGGGGAAGAGCAGACCCTCCAGGTTATGTCTTATCTAGGTCCCTTAGATGAAAACGATAACAGGCCATGTATTACCATCATGACTCCAGAGGAATACGAGGCAGAAACTGTCCAATAAAATTATTTAATCCTGTTTCCGACACTTCACCTCATGGCCAAAAAAATCTTCTAAATGATGTATAATAATTCTTAGGGCTGGGCTATGAAACAAAAAGAAATCTATTTTGATAATAATGCTACTACCAGGCCTCTTCCCGAAGTTCGCGAAGAGGTGCTTAAAGTCATGGGTCCTGAATTCGGAAACCCATCCAGCGCCCATTCCACCGGAGAGCGCGCCCGTAAACATATATCTCAAGCCAGAGAACAGCTTGCACAACTTATTGGCTCAGACAGTTCTAAAATAACTTTCACAGGTTCTGGTACAGAAGCTAATAATATGGCTTTTTATTCCTGTACGAGAGATCAGACCAATGGATGCGAGATACTAACAACAACTGTTGAACATTCCTCTATACAAAAAATGTCTAATTTTCTGAAATTAAACGGGGTTTCAGTAAGAAAACTACAGGTTAATTTACAAGGTCTGATCAATTTAGAAGAGTTAAAAGAATCAATTAATGAAAATACATCGCTTGTATCCATACAGTTGGTAAACAATGAAACGGGGGTAATACAGCCTATATCAGAAATAGGTGAAATTTGCCGTGAATTAGGTGTGCCGCTCCATACAGATGCAGCTCAAGCTGTGGGCAAACTGGAAATGAACATACAGGAAATGCCGATAGATTTTCTCTCGCTTACAGGTCACAAATTTCATTCTCCTCAGGGTGTGGGAGCTATATACTGTAAGGACAAATTTTTACTTGCTCCTATGTTATTCGGCGGCTTTCAGGAAGAGGGGTTTCGTCCCGGCACCGAAAATGTTCCCGGTATAGCGGGAATGGGAAAAGCTGCTGAAATTAGAAAAAACAACTTGTCAGAACTTATTTCTACAATGAAAGATTTACGTGATAGATTCGAAGCTATGCTGCTCGACTTTATTGCAGGAACAAAGGTAAATGGTGACACAAATAACCGAATATGTAATACATCCAATATTCTGTTTAGCGGAATTGACGCGCGCAGATTAGTTAAGGAGTTGGATCAAAATGGAGTTCGATGCTCGCAAAGCTCCGCATGTACGAATTTTGAAATAGCGCCCTCATATGTTTTGCTCGCAATGGGGCTCACAGAAGAACAAGCGTACTCCAGCATTAGATTTAGCTTCTCTGTAGAAAACACCTATGATGAAATTGACAGTGTGATTGAAATAATAAGAAAACTCACAGATAAATTAAAGAACTGAATCTCTTCTAGGTCCTCCCACTACTTGTTACCCGCTCTCAAACTCCTACCGCTCAGAACTAATACTGCAATCAGAATATAAACTGCATCAAGGTTGCATCAGATGGGAAAAGGGAAAAGAAACATTCTAATCTCAGGACTGCCCGGAATAGGTAAAACCACCCTTATAAAAAAAATATACCAAGAATTAAAGGATCAAAGTCCGATTGGTTTCTATACAGAAGAAATAAGAAATGAAGGTCAAAGAAAAGGGTTTCAGTTAATAGGGCTTAACGGACATAGAACCATCTTTGCCCACGTCCTAATTGAAAGCAGCTATCATGTGGGCAAATACAGGGTTGATATAGAAGCGTTTGATAAATTTCTAGATTCTTTAAATCTAAAAAATAGTAAAAATAACCTCATCATAATTGACGAGATTGGCAAGATGGAATGCCTATCAAGTAAGTTTATAAAATTGATTTGGGATATACTGGACTCTGAGAATAAAGTGATAGCGACAATCTCTCACACTAATGGTGGAATCAAAGGAAAGATCAAGCAAAGAGAGGATGTCGAATTACTTAAGATGAATTTAAACAACAGGGAATCCATATTGAATGAAATTTTAGAGATTATAAAAACAACCGATTAATATTCAAGAATTCCAGAGAGTTAGCACCATTTATACAAAATTTATATCAACTAAGCAACTTTCTACAGATTAAAACTATCTAATTTCCACAATGTATCATAATCTGTCATAGAAATGTCTTTGATATTTCTTTGGTTTTGTATTATAAAGTGAACTGGGAGGATTTATAAATGGCCACAACCTCAAAAAGAAAAATGCACAAATCCTGGTACAAAGTCTTAGAACACGGAGAGCTTCCCGAAGGAAGAGTTACAACTAGAACATGTAGAAACCTCACTTTATGCCTGAGCCGTTTTAAGGGCGAATACGGAGCATTGAATAATAAGTGCCCTCATCAGGGCGGGCCCCTGGGCGAGGGGTCAATAGAAAACGGTTTTCTGAGATGTCCCTGGCACGGATGGGACTTTAACCCCATAACCGGTGAATCCCCTGGGGGATTTGATGACGGCGTGCCTACCTATGAGATTGAAGAACGTGACGACGGTATATACGTTGCCCTTGAAGATGAAGGGGTACATAAAACTACAGTAACAGATATCATGGCCGAGACTATGGTCAATTGGGGAGTCAGGCAAGTCTTCGGTATGGTAGGACATTCCAACTTGGGTCTCGCAGATGCGCTAAGAATCCAGGAGGAAGCCGGGAACTTATCATATTATGGAATACGTCATGAAGGAGCTGCCGCATTCGCCTGCTCAGCATACGGAAAACTCACTGGCAGACCCGCAGCGTGTCTCGGGATTGCGGGACCAGGCTCTACCAACCTATTAACCGGTCTCTGGGATGCAAACGTTGATAGAAGTCCTGTGCTAGCCTTAAGCGGCCAAGTAGACACACAGGTGCTTGGACCAGGAGCTTTTCAGGAAGTAGACTTGCAAGCTGCGTTTGGAAAAGTAGCACAGTGGTCTCAAACAGTGCTTAACTCAAGTAAGCATGCTGAACTAATAAATCTGGCTTTAAAAAGCGCTATCTTAAATCGTGGAGTATCTCATCTCGTATTCCCTGATGAAGTGCAAACACTTCCTGCACCAGATAAAGCAACAGCAGGTAGTCCGGAAGGGAGAGTTACACCACTTACAATCAGTCCTCCTAAAGAAACTCTTGATCAAGCCACTGAGCTTTTAAAAAATGCTGAACGACCTTCTATTATTGTCGGTCATGGCGCTCGTTTTAATATGGATTCAATTACTAAGCTAGCACAGATGTTGAGATGCCCTGTCTTTACTACTTTTAAGGGAAAGGGTCTAATATCTGACGATCATCCGCTTGGGTGTGGTGTACTCGGTCGAAGCGGAACTCCAATAGCTAGCTGGTTTATGAACGAATCGGACTTGCTTCTAGTGTTCGGCGCGAGCTTCAGTAACCACACTGGAATATCTTCTAAAAAACCTATTATTCATGTTGACTATGACAATATGGCTCTTGCAAAGTTTCATTCCGTTACTGTCCCCGTTTGGGGAGAGATTGGAATTACGGCGGACCTCATAACAAAAGCCTTGAAAGGAAAAGCAAAATCAAAAGACAGAAGAAAAGAGATAGCAAAACGCTGGGCAATATGGAGAGAGGAGAAGAAAAGCAGGAGAAAAGACGACAGAGGTTTAGGATTAAATTCTGCATACATTTTTGAAGAACTATCTAAGATAGTTGTCGATGACGCTATCATAGCTGTTGATGTTGGAAACAATACATACTCTTTTGGTAGATACTTTGAATGCAGAAACCAGGCTATACTAATGTCAGGGTATCTTGGCTCGATTGGTTTCTCACTTCCAGCGGCTCTTGGAGCATGGTCAGCAACCCAGGAAGATGACCCTAAGTTTAAGGGGCGGAAAGTGGTTTCAGTATCAGGAGACGGGGGGTTCGGTCAATATTTGGCAGATGTCACAACAGCAGTCAAATACGGAATGAATATAACCCATGTGCTTCTTCACAATAAAGAGCTTGGGAAAATTAGTAAAGAACAGAAGGCAGGTAACTGGGAAGTTTGGCAGACATCCCTTCACAATCCTAACTTCGCTGATTTTGCAACCTCCTGTGGGGGACTTGGGATTAGGGTTACAAACAAAAAAGAATTAGCACCGGCACTTAGAAAAGCTCTAAAGCATAAGAAATTCTCATTAGTCGAAATTATGGCAGACGTGGAGCTAATATAGATTATGATTACTATCAAATTACCCCTACTAGATTACGATCGAATTCATCAAACTACTGATGCTATTCATATATATTCAAAACTGATTGGTACAATCAGAGCAAAAATGACACCAGCTCAAAAAGACTTTTGGCATATTAGTCTTCATACAGGTCCGCAAGGTTTTAGAACAACACCGATACCAAACGAAGAAGGCAACACTTTTGAGATATCGCTTAACCTTATATCTCACTCTGCCAATATATCTTCAAGTACTGGAAATGTTAGAAGTATCTCTTTAAAAGGTCAATCTGTTTCAGCATTCTCTAACAAGCTCTTATCTGTATTAGAGAATATGAATATTAAACCTGATATCGACATTGAGAAATTTCAAGATAAATCTGAATTAATATATGATCAGAATACAGCTAGTGACATTTTCAGATCTTATAGCGCAGTTGATATGATTTTCAAAACTTTTAAGGGAACTCTTAAACAAGAAACCAGCCCAGTTCAACTATGGCCTCATCATATGGATATTGCCTTTGTCTGCTATCCTGGGGACGGAAACAAAAAGATTGAACAAATTGGTTTTGGTTATTTAACAGGCGATGAAACTATAGAAGAACCATATTTTTATATAACTGCTTACCCTGAACTTGAAAATACTAGTGAAATCAAACTTGATAATAATGCATATTGGCTAACCGAGGCATGGCAAGGGGTTGTGTTAAAATACAAAGATCTTATTAAAACCGATAACCCTGCTGAGACCCTCATAAATCATCTTCAAAATACATATGATCAAATTATGAAAAGTACAAAATGAAATTCAGAAAGAATGAGAGAAGATTCTAGGAGACTAAAATGTTTCATCTTGAAGAATTAATTGTATCTATCTTCACCCCAATTACAGAGATCATAGATCTGGTGGCAATATTGTTTATTTTATGGGGCTTTCTAAAAGCAATGTTCGACTTTGCTGCTCTTAGAATAAAAAATAAAGCGCTTAGCAACCGCGATATACTGTCTATTAGATGTTATTTGGGCACATATCTTCTACTTGGTTTAGAAATCATGATAGTCGCGGATATTATCAAAACAGTCTTAAATCAAACCACGGAAGAACTTATTTTTCTAGGCGGTATAGTTATTATAAGGACTATATTGTCTTATTTCCTAAACAAAGAGATAGAAGAAATGGAAAGTGGTTTGTAGATTTTAATAGTTCTACTCGGTTTCCATACACCCGCTCAAACATTGATTTGTGAAATTGTTACATTCATTCATACATTTACTTCTCTTTTGACTTTTTGCCCCGCCTCCCATAAATGCACTACAATTTGCCTCGCAATCTAAACTCTTATATTTACATATCTCGGGACAAGGAGTGTCATCAAGCAGATTGGGTTTTAAGGTAGGCTTGGGGGTTGGATTAACACACCAATCTTTACAGCTACTAAGACCGTTGCTGCACTCCTCCCGGCAGTTTAACTTCTTCTCGCTCTTGGCCCCACCACCTGTATATTTAGTACATATCGTATTACAGTCTTTTGCTTTAAGCTCACACGCATTGGGACACGACTTGTCGTGATAGCGTTCAGGTTTTAGAGTTGGCATGGGAGTGGGATTCAAACATCTCTCATTGCATACTTCTTGTTCCCCGCCGCAATCTCTAATACACTCCCTTCTTTCCTTACTCTTTGCACCACCGCCAACTATCTGGGAGCAAGAAAGATCACAGTTCTTCCTGCTCTCGACACATTTCTCTGGGCAAGTAATTTCATCCTCCGAGTTAGATGTCAGAGGAATAATAAGAAAGCTCATAAAAAGTAATAACAAAATATTTAGCACTAGATAATTTCTCATTTCTATATTCCCACCAATTAGTTTTTATGATTATATATCAGATTTAACCTACGTTATAAAATTCATAATTCAATTCTTGTTACTTGCGACCACGCTCGTTATAATTTGAGCACATGAGCTTAGAGAAACTTAGGAGTGACGCAAGAGCGATATTTGAAGCCGGTCTTAAAGCTGTCGATCCCATAAACGCAGTTAAAAATCATATTAAGCGAGATGGGAACAAACTTAGGCTTAAAGCTATGGAATATGACCTTGGCGATTATGAAAATATATATGTAATTGGAATGGGCAAAGCTGCGGCTTCTATGGCTAAAGCGGTTGAGGATATTCTTGGTGATCAGCTAACGACAGGAATAGTCAACGTGAAATATGGGCATACAGTCCCGCTTAGAAAAATCAAAATAAATGAAGCTGCTCACCCTGTTCCTGACGAGGCAGGCATTGCAGGAAGCAAGGAAATAATAGAGCTGCTCAAGCAAACCGGCGATAAAGATCTGGTAATTTGCCTAATATCCGGCGGCGGGTCTGCACTGTTGCCTTCGCCAGCAGGAGATTTAACACTTGAGGACAAACAAGGCGTTACAAAAGCTCTACTAGAATGCGGTGCTAATATTCATGAGATCAATTCAATTAGAAAACAGATATCAGCAGTTAAAGGAGGAAGGCTTGCAGAGCATGTCTATCCATCCACTTTAATATCACTTATTTTATCAGATGTGATAGGCGATGATCTTGATGTAATTGCTTCAGGACCAACTGTCCCTGATACTCACACCTTTCATGATTGCAGAAATATTATTCAAAAATACAAATTAGATGAACGGGTACCAAAGAGAGTCATAGAGTATATAGAGAAAGGATGTGATGGTGAGATTGAAGACACTCCAAAAGCAGATAGCCCTGTTTTCGAACGCACTCAGAACACAATTGTAGGAAGTAATATAATTGCAGTGAATGCCGCAAAAGAAAAAGCTTCTGAGCTGGGATATAACACTCTTGTTCTCTCAACTTTTATCCACGGAGAGACCGAAGAAGTTGCAAAGGTACACTCAGCTATTGTTAAAGAAATCATATCCTCCGGTAATCCGGTCAAAAAACCCGCCTGCGTCATTTCTGGTGGTGAGACCACAGTGACTATAGAAGGCAAGGGACAAGGAGGCAGAAACCAGGAATTTGTATTGGCAGCAGCAATTGATATCGAAGGGCTTGATAATACAATTGTTTTAAGCGGGGGAACTGATGGTAATGACGGGCCTACTGATGCTGCGGGTGCTATTGCTGACGGAACAACCATCCATCGAGCAGGGGAATTAGGTCTAAATGCTTATCAGTATCTCTGTGAGAATAACTCATACAACTTTTTTAAGCCCCTTGGCGATCTTTTAATCACAGGACCGACTAATACAAATGTTATGGACTTAAGAGTCTTACTGGTTTCTTAGAAAATTAGGCTGTAGACACATAATCACAACTCAATTTTTAATGCCGCTTAAGAACTTTATCTTTGATGAAAGCTCTTCTCTTGTAACTGTGAAAATGTCGAAACTTGCATTATGCGTTATAAGTAGAATATTCTCGGCGATGAGTCTCTCACTGTTTTTAATCCAATATACGCATACTATCATTTCCATTCCACCTGGGTGCTTAACCATTATAGAGGCATAATGTTCTATGCCCATTATTATTGGGCCATCTGGAACAATCTTGACTTCATAACCGTCAACTCCATTGTAATCCCTTATTAATCCATCAAACGCGGGCATGACTATGTCTTTAAAAACTTCATCAACCCTTTCATTGATATCCCAATTAGAATCTTGTCCCATAATCTTTGCCTGTATTAAGAAAGATCTATAGCGTATTTCTTTAAATCATCCAGAGAAACAACTTCTAAAACAGACTCATGAGTTGAGGTTAGAATAACCGGCGGAGCCATGTCGCTTTCCATTGCCTCCTTCCATCTTAGTGCACAAAGACACCATCTGTCTCCAGGCTTTAACCCCGCAAATTCAAAATCCGGGTTTGGAGTGGAAAGATCATTTCCCATTGCTTTTGAAAATTCCAAGAACTCTTCACTCGCTTCTATACATACAACGTGCATACCCAAATCATCAGGACCAGTCCTACAACATCCGTCGCGGTAAAACCCTGTCAATGGGGAATTAGAGCAGATTTCTATCTCCTGACCAAATACATTTTTATCAACAAGCATAATATGTTCTCCAATTTTAGATGATTCAACATTCTGATACAAAATACTATATCACATATGCTGTAGAATGAAGGCTTCGTAAACAGGATTTATCAAGTACCGGGTCTTTCCCAGGAATGATCCATATTTTCTTCTTTATCTTCTTCATCAGAACTTAAGAGTTCTAAAAGATCTTGGTTTTTTAACCGCGTTTGAATTAAGAAAGCCTCTTCATCTCCCCAGTGCTCATGTAAATCAACTAAGCTTTTTTCATCATGGTGTTTAAAGGTAAGTGCGGCACGGTGTGCTTGATAACTGCGAAAACCTAATAGTTTCAAAGCTGATGCCCCAAGCTCTAAAGCTGAATTAAATGTTTCTCTGTGTATAACTTTTACACCTAAATTCATGAGCTCATGTGTGTGTCTTCTGTCAAAAGATCTTGCAACTATTTCTAGATTCGGAAAATGTTTTTTTACAGTTTCCGCAATTTCCAGTGCCTTATCCTTATCATCAACAGCCAAAACAAAGAGCTTGGCCTCATCTGCCCCCGCTGAGTGCAGGAGATCCAGTCTGGATGCATCACCATAAAAAACCTTGTACCCAAATCTTCTGACCATCTCTATCTGACTCGGTTTCGAATCCAATACTGTAGTTCCTATACTATTAGCGTGGAGTAAACGCCCTACTATCTGCCCAAACCTTCCAAATCCCGCAATTATGACAGGGTTTTTCTCATCTATACTGTCGGACTCAGGTCTTTGATCTAAAGTTGAAAACCTGGGTTGAAGCAGTTTTTCATTTAGTATCATTAACATTGGGGTCAATCCCATTGATAACGCAACTACAAGGATAAGTGTATCAGCCATCGGTATGGGAATCACGCTGTTCTGAGTTGCAAACGAAAACAGTACAAAAGCAAACTCTCCACCCTGGGCTAGAGAAAAAGCAAAAAGATAATTCTGGCTTCTTCTCATTTTAAATACAAAACCTAATATAAAAAGAATGACCAACTTAATAACTATCAATACTGTTACAAGCCCAAGGATGAGGTAAGGCTCTTGTCTTAATAGATTAAAATCAATGCTCGCCCCTACGGAAATAAAGAATAATCCGAGAAGAAGCCCCTTAAATGGTTCTATATCAGTCTCAAGCTCATGGCGGTACTCGCTATCTGCAAGGACAACGCCAGCTAGAAAGGTTCCTAGAGCTGCTGATAAACCAATAATTTGCATCGCCAACGCAATGCCTATTACCAAGAACAGGGCAAAGGCTGTAAATACCTCTCTTAATCGAGTCTCAGCAATAAAACGAAATACATAGCGTACTAAAAACCGTCCAATAATTATTATGGCTGCTATTACTAGTGCAACTATAATAGCTTCTTGCCATCCGGGTAGCGCTTCTATCGTAAAACCGGCTGGGTGCACTTCTTCGGTGCTGTGTTGTGTAAATCCAAGTAAAGGAGCTGCAAGCAGTGGCAGGAGCGCAAGAATTGGAATTACTGCCATGTCTTGGAAGAGAAGGACAGAAAAACTTGATTGTCCTGCCTCAGTTTTCATTAACCCCTTTTCATTAAGTGTCTGCAATACAATGGCAGTTGAAGATAGGGCTAGAATGAGCCCTATAGCTAGAGATATTTTCCATGTGAATCCAAATAAATATCCTATTAAGAAAATTACTAAAGTGGTTACACCAACTTGTAGTCCGCCTAATCCGAGTATTGGTCCTCTCAATCTCCAGAGTAGTTCAGGTCTAAGCTCTAAGCCTATGAGAAAGAGCATCATTACAACCCCGAACTCTGCAAAGTGCAACACGTCCTCAGAACCCATGCCTACAAAATTAAAAACAAATGGTCCTATAATAATACCGGCAAATAAATAACCTAAGACCGAACCAAGCCCGAGTCGTTTTGCTAAAGGTACTGAAACTACAGCAGCCAACAAATATATGAATGCTTGAAATAAAAAACTGTCCATTATTTAGGCACTCCAGGATTCAAATTGATCTAATATATAATCGTTCATGTAATCAAATTTATTCATAGTATTAATGTCTATATCTTTGAGGTCCATGAGAGATATAATAACTTTTTTGTAAAGATCACTATAAATTGCAATATCTTCTGAGCTCATTAGCTCCGATGTGTGGTGCACAACAAACGGGGGGAGATAATTCATGCCGCATAGAGCTGCTGTTCGTTCAAATGTCCTTAGAAAATCTCGCACATGATAGTGATGCACTCCGTCTTCTTTATACGAGTCTTCACTACCTCCTGCCGTAATTGCTGTCATTAGGCTCTTGCCCTTCAAAGCTATACCCTCATGACCATATGCAAATCCGTATTCCAAAACAAGGTCTATCCATTCTTTAAGTATTGCGGGGCAACTATACCAATAAAAAGGATGCTGCAAGACAACGATGTCATGTTCTAAAAGTAAGCGTTGTTCTTCTATTAGATCTATTAGAAAATCAGGGTAAATCTCATAAAGATCGCGAAAAGTTACCCCATCAATATCTTTAATTGCCTGACTGAGCTCTATATTAATTCTGGATTTTTGTAGGGCAGGGTGCGCAAATATGACAAGTATTTTATTTTTATAGTTAGCAGGCATGATTATCTAACTTCTTATATATCCTTTAGAGTGACTTTTTATATGGGGCTGTACCAGTTAATCACCCCATATAGTGTTTAACCCACTGTTTTAATTGTATTAATTGCGCTTTTGGATTAGGGTTATTAAATCGCCATTCACACTCCTTTAAAAATAACGGAAAATGCTTT
>Ga0209633_10005302_pt1 | contig 11354 bp, 8 predicted proteins | sample Cruoilmetagenom1_FD_187290 | JGI IMG/M metagenome (GOLD analysis project Ga0209633, IMG submission 187290) | Oil polluted marine microbial communities from Coal Oil Point, Santa Barbara, California, USA - Sample 1 (SPAdes) (version 2) | ecosystem: Environmental > Aquatic > Marine > Oil seeps ... | reverse complement strand
AATGACTAAGATTAATGATAAAGATATTTTAAAAATGTATTTTAATTCAATAACTGCGTTTTATGATCCTCATACTTCTTATTTCCCTCCAAAAGATAAAGAAAATTTTGATATACATATTTCAGGGAAATTAGAAGGTATTGGAGCAACTCTTTCACAACCAAATGCTTATATAAAAATTGTTAGTATTGTTCCTGGTAGTGCATGTTGGAAACAAGGAGATTTAGAAGTTGGTGATTTAATTTTGAAAGTAGCACAAGGAGCAGAAGAACCTGTTGATGTTGTAGATATGCGACTTGACGATGCAATTAAAATGATTAGAGGAAAGAAAGGAACTGAAGTAAGACTTACAGTGAAAAAAGCAGATGGAAGTATTACTGTAATTCCAATTGTAAGAGATGTTGTTGTTCTTGAAGAGACTTTTGCAAAATCGATTGTAATAACTGATAGTATTTCGCACGCAAAAATTGGTTTTATATATTTACCAGGTTTTTATGCTGATTTTGAAGACCCAAACGGAAGAAGATGTTCAGTTGATGTAAAAAAAGAAGTTGAAAAACTTAAAGAAGAAAATGTTGATGGAATTATAGTTGATTTAAGAAATAATGGCGGAGGTTCATTAATGGATGCTGTTGATATTGTTGGCTTGTTTATTGATAAAGGTCCTGTGGTGCAGGTACGTAGCAGATATGCTATGCCACAAGTATTAGATGATAAAAAATCTGGAGCACTTTATGATGGAGATTTATTAATTATGGTAAATGAGTATAGTGCTTCGGCATCCGAAATTATGGCAGCAGCAATACAAGATTATGGCAGAGGTATTATTGTAGGAAGTAAGCAAACATTTGGTAAAGGAACTGTTCAAAGATTTATTCCTTTTGATAGAATGATACGTGGAAATGAAGATTTAAAACCATTAGGTGCATTAAAAATTACAATTCAGAAATTTTACAGAATTAATGGTGGAGCTACTCAACTTAAAGGAGTTGCATCAGATATTGTTTTGCCAGATGCTTATTCAAAACTAGACATGGGAGAAAAAGATTTGGATAATCCTATTGAATGGGATGAAATACCTAAAGCAGATTATAATAAATTGAAATTTAAAAAAGATATTAATCAAATTAGAGAAAACAGTTTAAAAAGAATTGCTGCTGATACATCTTTTACAATAATTGAAGAATACTCTAAATATCTTAAAAAAGTAAGAGACGAAACTTTAGAAAGTTTAAATATTGAAGATTATAAAGAAAATCAATTAGAGAGAGAAAAAATAAGTAAAAGATTTAAGAAATCAGACAAAAGACTTTCCGGACTTAAATTTTATGTACCTAAAGCCGATTCTCTTGAAATATATTCTGATACAATAAAAACAGAGAAAGCAAAAATATGGATAAAAAATCTTAGAAAAGATATTTATCTTGAAGAAAGTTATAAAATTATTAAAGATATGAATCGTTAGTCATAAATATTTATTAATTTGTGGTTAAAATATTTAATTCTCTAATTTATTTGTGGGAAAATACCTACTCTAAAAAATTAATGTTGCAAATAAAATTAGTGTTTTATTAAGTCTAATTTTATTTAAATAATATATATTTGTACAAATATTATAAAAAACTAAAAATATTAAAATGAAGAACACATTATTTTTGTTGATGTCGGTATTATTGCTTGTAGTTATTACTTCATCATGCAATGATGAAAAAAAAGATGACAAAGCAAATAAAGATATAGCTATAAAAGATAGCATTTTGGAAGCAAAAGCAAATCAATTTATTAGTTTTAAATTAACTACTGATATTTCATATTTATCTGATAATCAGAAAGAAATGTTAAAGTTGTTGTTTAAAGCTGCAGATATTTGTAATGATATTTATTGGACAGAAACTTATGGAGATAAAAGCGAGTTATTTGCCATGAATATTGATGATGCAACCAAAAAGTTCATTGAAATTAATTATGGACCCTGGGAACGTTTAAATGGTAATAAGTCTTTTATTGATGGCATTGGAGAAAAACCAAGAGGAGCAAATTATTATCCTAAAGATATGACCAAAGAAGAGTTTGAAGCTCTTAAAGATGACAATAAAACTTCTTTATATACTTTAATAAAAAGAGATGGTGATGGAAAATTAAAATTAGTTTGGTTTCATGAAGCATATAAAGAACAAACGGAAAAAATTGCAAGTTTATTAAATCAGGCTTCAGAATTAGCTGAAGATAAAGGTTTTAAAAGCTATCTTAAATTACGTGCAAATGCTTTATTAACAGATGATTATTTAGAAAGCGATATGGCATGGATGGATATGAAAGATAATGCAATTGATTTTGTAGTTGGACCAATTGAAAACTATGAAGATGCATTATTTGGATATAAAGCTGCACATGAAGCTTTTATTTTAATTAAAGATAAAGAATGGAGTGAGAAACTTAAAAAGTATGCAGCAATGTTGCCAGATATGCAGGAAGCATTACCTGTTTCTGAAAAATATAAAAATGAAGTTCCTGGGAGAAATTCTGACTTGGGAGCTTATGATGTTGTTTATTACGCAGGAGATTGCAATGCAGGAAGTAAAACAATTGCAATAAACCTTCCAAATGATAAAAGAGTACATCTTGCAAAAGGAAGCAGAAGATTACAACTGAAAAATGCAATGCGTGCAAAATTTGAAAAAATTCTTGTACCAATTAGTAAAGTTTTAATTGCAGAAGACCAAAGAAAAAATATTAAATTCAATGCATTTTTTGAGAATACAATGTTTCATGAAACTGCACATGGTTTAGGTATTAAATATTTAGTTAATGATAATAAAATAGAAGTTGGTTCAGCATTAAAAGAGTTTTCAACAACTATGGAAGAGGGTAAAGCTGATATTTTAGGTTTATTTTTCGTTACAAAATTATATGATGATGGCGAATTTCCTGAAAAAGATTTAATGGATAATTATGTTACATTTATGGCAAGTATTTTTCGTTCTGTAAGATTTGGAGTTTCAAGTTCCCATGGAAAAGCAAATATGCTACGTTTCTATTATTTTAAAGAAAAAGGAGCTTTTACAAAAGATGAGAAAACTGGAACATACAGAATTAATATGAAGAAAATGCGTGAAGCAATGAAGTCTTTAACTGAAAAAATTTTAGTAATTCAAGGCGATGGAAATTATGATGAAGCAAAAAAATGGATTGAAGAAAAAGGAATAATTAGTGAGGAATTACAAAAAGATTTAGATAAAGTTAATGAGGCAGGTATTCCACTTGATATTGTTTTTGAGCAAGGACCAAAAGAATTAGGGCTAAAATAGTTTTACTATATTATAAAACAAAAGGCAGCCCAAACGGTTGCCTTTTTTTATAGATTTATTTTAAGATTATTTTTTTATTATAGTTTGTGGAGGAGTTCCTGTATTAATTTCTGATGATGAGGGGTCAATTAGAACTTTAATAGTATTACTTTCTTCTCCGTTTTGTGAAATAAAACATGTTTGGAATGATACTTTTTTATTTTTTGAAGTGCAAAAGCTGTAAATAATGTAACCTTTTTTATCAGTTTCATTAACAGGCAAACAATTTGAAACACCATTTGGGTATTTATTTTTCATTTTTAAAGAATATATATCCCTATAATCAACTTTATAAAGTATCATGACGTATATACTATTCTCATCATTACATTTATTAACTGAGAAGTATTTTATGTCTATAAGTTCTGCATCTATTGTTGTTGGGAATGAAACAAAAGAATAAAAAAAGTGAGATGATAAAAATAATAAAAGAAAAACATAGTTCTTCATAAAAATGATTTACTTAATAATTATGCAAATGTAAAAAAAAAAATTTATCCCTGCAGACCTTACTTTTTTTTTAAACTCACAAGATCTGTAAATTTACCGAACCATTGAATAAAATGAGATGAAAATAAATAATAATATAGTAGAAGCAAATTTTGTAAACCTTATAAAATTTACAAATACTTTTGATAAAGAAGAAAGTAAAGAACAAATATATTCTGCCTTAAATTATATTGGAGAATTTAATGTTGAAAATAATGAAAGTAAGATTAAATATTCTTCAGAAATATGTAATATAATTATTGAAAAAACAGGAGGTGGACTTGTAACATTATTATCAGGAATTTTATATAGTTTCTTTGAAAAAGAAGAATTTAATGAATATGAGATTACAGAAAAATTTGGTTTTAATATTTCAAAAATTTTAGTAGGACTTTATAAAATTCCAAATTTTACTTCTGCAAAAATTGATAAACAATCCGAAAATTTAATTAAGTTTTTATTAACGATAACAAATAATGTTAGAGCAATTTTAATAATACTTGCAATTGAATTATATAACATTAGAAATATTGACAAATTTGATGATGATGAGAAGCAAAATGTAATTAACAAACTAAAAATGTTATACACTCCACTAGCACACCGTATTGGTTTATATAATATTAAAACAGAATTTGAAGAAAGTGTGATGAAGCACACTGAAGAAGATATGTACCGCTTAATTGCAAAAAAACTTCTTGAAACAAAATCTTCAAGAGATAGTTATATAAGTGATTTTATAACACCTTTGAAAAAAATGATTTCTGAGGCTGGTTTTACATCTACCATAAAAGGAAGACCAAAATCTATACATTCTATATGGAATAAAATGAAATCTCAAGGAGTTCCGTTTGAAGAAGTGTATGATTTGTTTGCTATTAGAATTATTTTAAAATCAGATTTACAAAATGAAAAAGCTGTTTGTTGGAATGTGTATTCAATAATTACAGACTTGTATAAACCAAATCCTAAACGTTTGAGAGATTGGATTTCTGCACCAAAATTTAGTGGATACGAATCGTTGCACACAACAGTTTTAGGACCAGGAAATAAATGGGTTGAAGTTCAAATTAGAACAGAGCGTATGGATGAAGTTGCTGAAAAAGGACCAGCAGCACATTGGCGTTATAAAACTGGAAAAGAAGGTGGAAATAATGATTGGTTAGCAAAAATCAGAGATGAAATTGAAAATCCTACTGGCGAGGAAACTGAAGATAATTCTAAAAAAGCACTTTATTCTGAGGAAATATTAATTTTTACGCCCGAAGGTGATTTAAAAAGTTTAAAAAAAGATTATACAATTATTGATTTTGCCTATGCAATTCATACAAGAATAGGAGAGACTTGCTCTGGTGCTGTGGTAAATGGAAAAATTCAGCCACTTTCTTATGAATTAAAAAATGGGGATACAGTAAAAATTCTTACAAATAAAAATAAAAAACCTAATGCAGAGTGGTTAAAAATAGCTAAAGGTTCTAGAACAAAAAATAAGATAAAAAGAGCTTTAAAAGAGATAAGGTATAATAAGGCTGAAAGTGGCAAGGAGATAGTAAAAGATAAGTTAGAGCGTATAAAACTTGGTTTTTCAGAGAAAAATATAGAAGTTTTAACGAATTTCTTTAATTTTAAAACTGCTGTAGAATTTTATCATAATATTGGAGATGGAAATATCGATATTTCAAAAATAAAACAAGCATTTGAAAAGAAAGAAGAGATACAAACTAATGACAATGAAATAAAGGAGGACGTTATTTCAGAACTAATAAAAAAAGAAGATAATTTATCAAAAGATTTTCTTCTAATTGGAAATAATATGTCCAATTTAGAATATTCATTAGCAACTTGCTGCAATCCGCTTCCTGGAGATAAAATATTTGGTTTTATTTCTGTAAATAAAGGGACTCGTATTCATAAAAAATCATGTACTAATGCAAAAGATATGATGACTAGATTTCCTTATAGAATTGTTGAAGCAAAGTGGAACACAGAAAATATAAGTTCAACATTTTCAGCAAATATTTTTATTTCTGGAAAGGATTCGCCTGGAATTGCAACTAAAATTACAGAAATTATTACAAAAGAATTTAATCTTTCATTACAAGCAATTTCACTGAAATTACTAAATGAAAATATGTTTGAAGGAACAATTGTTGTAAAAGTTAATAATAAAAATCAACTTATTGATTTAAACAAAAGATTAAAGGTTTTAAAAAATGTTAAACAAATTTATTTAAAATAATTCTAAATAAGCTTGTTTGGTAAAGATATTAACTGTACATTTGCAAAGAAAATATAAAAAGGTATAAACATATCTTAAACTCTTAATAAAAAATAAAATGGCAAAATTAAATCAATACCAAGACATTAGTCAAGTAGAAAGAGAAGCAAAAAAAGATTACATTGACAGACATTCTCCTTTCATTCATTGTGCAGATACTGCAAAACAAGGAGAAAAATTTAAAGTAAAAGTACAATTAGGAAATGAGTATCCTCATCCTGATGATAATGATCATTACATCCAATACGTTCAGTTATGGAGTGGTGAAATAATGTTAGGACAAGTAACTTATCCTCCTGGAACTTTTGGAAATCAAGCAAGTCATGCAGAAATTGATTTTTATATTGTTCCTACAAAAAAGAATTTAAAATTAACTGCAATGGCTTACTGCACTAAACACGGTTTGTGGCAAAGTGAAGTAAAAGAAGTTTCGGCAGAGTAGTTTTTTCATAATAGTAGAATTAGTGATTGTTAGTATTGCCCAGTTTTAGAACTGGGCTTTTTTTTGCAATTATTTGTTGAACAAATAAATACTCCTTTCTTATACAAGCTTTTTACAAATTTCTATATAAAAAAATGCCAACAAAATATGATGGCATTTTTAATAAATAAAAACAAACAATTTTCTTACTATTTTATAATTATTTTTTTACTATATAATTTTTTAGTAGAATATATGTTAATAAAATAAATTCCTTTAGGAATATTGCAGACATTAATAATAGTTTTATCTGATGGTTTATAAACTGATTTTATAATCTTACCAGAAATATTTAAAAAATTTATTTTTTGTGCATTAATATTCTTTGGTATTTCTACAGAAAAAATATTATTTGCAGGATTTGGATAAATTTTAATTGATGCATCTTCTATACTTTTAAGTAAAGTAGGTGAGGATAATGTTGAAGTTAGTTTAAAATCATCAAAATAAAAGCCATCTTCGGTAACAGACCCATCGCTATGTAATTCAAACTTAAATTTTACAGATTGATTAATATAAGAACTCAAATCAACTGTATTTTCTGTCCAACTACTTGCTCCATCAAACAATGGTTCTCCGTTTGGTTGGTTTGAGCCTTCTCCAATATTTGTTTTATTTGTAGCAATTGGCAACCAGTTTGTTCCATTATTTGTAGAAATAAAAAGTTGTGAAAAAAGATTTGTTCCAACAAATAACAATGCAATGATTAATAATCTAAATTTCATTTTTTGTGTTTTGTTTAATAAATATTTTACATACAATCAACTTTTAATTAACTGTAAAATATAGAAATTAAAAAACTGGTATGAATAAAAAAAGATAAAAATTATATATTTGGTTGCACTATTCTTCTTTTAATTTAGAAATTCTTTTTAAGGAACCATATTGTGGATAGAATTCAACTTTTGTTTCTTTTAATAAATTTGTTGGAATGATATTTAAAGTTCCTGATTGAGCAATCTTCAACTCTTTTTTATAAAGCGATTTATTTGAGTTAATAATTTCAGTAACAATATTTTGCGGAATTCTATATATTATTCCATTATATCCTCCAATTTTATTTTTATTGTTTGCAATATTTTTTTTTGTGTAATTAGAAGTTGCTTTTAAATTATCATTTTGTACTAATTTTAAAAATATAGAATTTTTATTGTATGATGATTTATTATTGTATAAACCTGTTTTACTAGAAAAACTAAATAAATAAATAGTATCATTAAAGGAAGATGCTTTGGGTATTATTTCAAATTTATATTGTTTCTTTATTTTTAGTTCTTGACCTGTAAAAAGGCTCATATATTGTTTCTCTAATTTATTTAATTCGTTAATCATTAATTTTAAAGCTTCTCCATCAGGGAAATTATCACCATCATTTTCACCTTTAAGCAAGGCATTCCTATCATCACGTAATAAAAATAAAATATCTGCAGTCTCTTTTGCTTGCTTTTGTAATGATTTAAATACTTCCTTCTTTTTTATTATTGGAACTTTAACGATTACAGAATCTTGAAGAACTTCTTTATAAATTGTATCATATTGTATTTCTCTTATAGATTTTAAAGAAAAATTAGCATAATCAATAAATTTATTATTATTGTCATTAGTAATAGAAATGTTTTTTTGCTCAGTTTCTAACTTTTCCGATTGATAATCGGATAGATTAATACCTGCAATAAATCCGTTTGGGCTTAGGTTTATAAGGCTAGCAATTTTATTATCAGAATTATTTATGCAATAAATATTTGAAGAATCAATTACAGGTGTTGTGTGAATAGAAATATTTGATATACGATAATCTACATTATCTTTAATAATTGCATTTTTTGTATTAAAATATAAATTTGTATATTTAGAAAAAGGGCCTCTTTGTTTATGAGTTTCTGTTACTTCTATTTCTATAATTAATTTTGTTTTTGGTAAAGAATATGTGACCCCAGAGCTATTTTTTAAATAGTTAGAATTTACATTAGTAATATACATTTCTGATTTACAGGAGTATAAAGCAGAAATAATAAATGCAATGAAAAGTATTTTTTTTAACTTCATATTGATGGTGTTATGATGTAATAATTATTTTTGCTTATTAATATATTCATAAGGATTGTTTTTATAGTTCGCAGGATCTAATAAATTTTCACTTTTTTCAATATTTTGTTTATACTTTTCAGATTCTATATTTTCTTTATCAACTTCATTTACATCTTTACCATTTTTATATATTATAGTATCTACAGATTTTCCATCTTCACTATAAAAAATCCATTTACCTTCTTTTAAATCATTTTTATATTGTCCTTTTACTTCAGGAAGTCCTGTTTTGTAGTATCTTACAACAGCTCCATTCATTTTCCCATTTTTTAAAAATGATTTTAAATGTGGTTTTCCACTTTTATAAAATTTTTCCCATACACCAACTTGTAAATCATTTTCATATTTCTTTTTATCATAAATTTGCCCATTCTCAAAAAATGTAATCTGAAATCCATTAAGCTTTCCATCTATATATTCCTCGTCTTTTATCTTTTTATCATTAAAATAGTAAAACCATTTTCCATTTTTTAATTTCCCAACATAGTTTCCTTCTGAAATCTTAAATCCTTTATCGTCATAAAAAGTTGCTGTTGCATTTTTTCCATCCTCATCATAAACTAAAAGAGAAGATAATTTTCCATTTTCATGAAATCTTTTTAATTCTCCAATTGGTTTATTATCTTTAAAATAAACAATATATGCAGTTTCACCATTTGAATATACCTTCATCCACTTTCCTTGTTTTAAACCAGCATCATCAGTTTGGTTTATTTTTCCTTCTTTTGTAAGTTTTACAATTTCAGCATCAGGTCCTGGCTTAATTTCTAAAACAATTTCATCATATTGTGCTAATGTGTCATTATATATTTTTGCTAAATAATCATAATAAAATTTAGATTTAATTTTATTTGCTTGATAATAGCTGTAAGCATATTTCTTTAATATATTATGAAAATCGGTAATTTCAGTTTTAAAAGTTTCTTCATATTCATCTTTACCTTCTTTTTTTCTTCCTTTATTAAGTTTTTTAGCAATTTCTTTAATTGATTTTATATCTGATTGATCATTATAAAGTTTATAATAAGACATTGCAGAGTAATAATACGGGGCTGCCAATTGTGGATTGTTTACGTAGCATTCTGTTGATTTAGAAATACATTTTTCATATTTCTTATGATTAAAATAATGCTTTATTTTTTCAAGTTTCTTATTTTGTGCAGAAGTAGAAAAGATAGAAACTGCAATTATTGATAAAAAAAGAGTAATTTTTTTCATTTTTGTATTTTTAATATTTTATATGGTATCTATTTAAAGTAGATAAAACTTTAAACATGTTATAATATGCAATAATCATTCCTTTGCTTAAATAAATAGTATTTATAATAAGTTTTATTAGAAAAACATACAATTTATATAAACTAAGTTATATGTTTTAATATTGTAAGATTATTCATTTTCTGGTAAATAATCTTTGAAAGTTTTATCTGAATAAAATATTAAAACTCTTTCAATTTTTTTAAATTCTAACTTATCCTCTTTAGGATGCAATATTTTTTCTATTTCTGTACTATCCTCGATTTTTTCTTCTGAAATTAACTTAATTTCTTCCGTTTCTTCTGTAAGTTTCTCTTTTTTAGGTTCTTTCTCTATATTTTCATCAAATAGGTTTCCTTGCTTTTCTATAAATTCATCTTTTTTCATAGATCCTTTTCCAAATAGGAGCCAATCGGTATCAATGTATTCAAAGGTTTCTAATACTTTTTGAACAACTTCTAAACTTGGTTTGTTTCTACCATTAATTATATGGGAGATGCCCGAACGTTGAATTCCTAATAAATCAGCAAACTTGCTATATGAGATATTTTCAAATTCAATTATTTGTTTTATCCTATTTTTCATATATTACAATATTAAACTTATAATTATTCATAATAAAATTTAATGAATACAAAAGTAAACTAGCTATAATTCCTATTTTGAAAGCTATTTGTACAAATATATGATTTTTAAAGTTTATAAGCAAATATTTAGTGATACAGATGTAAACATAAAATTATTGCCCTAAGAAGGTTACAGTTGTACCCACTATTTAATTGTTTACAAATGTAGAACAGAATGTAACGGGTAAATAATCAACAAGTTAATAATGTGTGTATACAATTATAAACAAACTTAGTATTAAGTATAATATGGTATTAAAATTTAGTCTTTATAATTACTGAGGATACACCATATTAGGGAGTAAAGACTTACAGTAGATATATTGTTTATTTATCATATTATTAAGTATTTAAATAGGGTAATTTATCTTTTTTATCGATAATTACGCTAAATTTAGCATTTATATAGTAGTGTAACTTTATATAAATAGGATAAATGTCTGATTAATAGGCTAAACTATGGTACATAAATATTTTTATATTTATTATATTTTTAGATATTATGGATGAAACTCTCTAAGTTACAAATGTAAACAACAGAAAATGTATAATTTTTTGATATTTTTATTAATGAAGTTTTTACAAGTCCATAGGAAGCTCATAAAATTTATAAAAAATTAAAAAATGAAAGGAATTGATTTTAGATATTTAGAAATTAAGCTAAAAAAAAGAATAAAATATAATTAATTCATCAAGTTCTTTTTTTGAAGATGTAGGTATGTATCAATCTGAGCTCGATATAATGGGGAATTTTTGTGAATTTTTTTATCAATATTTTGCCCATTTTT
>Ga0209633_10005301_pt1 | contig 11356 bp, 15 predicted proteins | sample Cruoilmetagenom1_FD_187290 | JGI IMG/M metagenome (GOLD analysis project Ga0209633, IMG submission 187290) | Oil polluted marine microbial communities from Coal Oil Point, Santa Barbara, California, USA - Sample 1 (SPAdes) (version 2) | ecosystem: Environmental > Aquatic > Marine > Oil seeps ... | reverse complement strand
TCGCCACTCCTCTCTGATCCGCAAACGCATTTCATCGCGTAGTCGGTTAACGCCCATAAAGAACTCGCGCATCATCATGACCCAGTAATACATACCTTTCTCGGTCACACGATAGCGCTCGTCGTCCTCGACCAGCGCGCCCAGCAGCTTGAACGCGAGCAGTTCCTTCCACAACTTCCGGTGAAAGCCCGCGCCATACTTCGCCTCAATGGTTTTTTTGTCCATGGACAGACTGAACAACTTCATCAGGAAGTCGTAATGCATTTGTTCCCGCAGCTTGAGCCGCCTGCCGGCGGTGATGCCCGTGCGCCCGTGGCCTATCTGATCAATGTACCGGTTGATCGAGAAGGTGCTGGAATACATGGTCCCATCGACATAACTGAACGCGCCGCTGCCCACGCCCACGTACTCGTCATAGTCAACGATATATTCATCGATCATGGCCGCGCCGCGCGAGAAGCACCAGGCCGATGAGGGTCGATAGCCCTGCGTCATTGCGGTGAGTATGGTTTTGTAGAAGGGCCTCTCCCGGCGGAAGGTCACATCCCCCATGGTGAGCGACATGGCCCGGCGCGTACTCGGCGCGGTCATCAGCGGATAAAACGAGACCTGGTCTATCTTGAGCTCCCCGGTAAGAATCCTCAGATCGTTTTGCAGCGATGCCAACGTCTGATGGGGAAGATTGAATATCATGTCCGCATTCAATGTGTCGAAAACGCCCTGTACGCTGCGCAGCCTCTCCACAATATAAGCGCTGCTGCCGTAACTGTCGTAACGCCCCATTTCCTTGAGGAGCACATCATCGAAACTCTGCACGCCCACGGAGAGCCGGTTCACCCCCACCGCCTTGAGGAGTGATACCACCTCTTCCCGCAGATGGTTGGGGTTCGTCTCGACCGAGATCTCATTGACCGCATAGAGCGAACGGATGAGCGCGAGCGTTTCGGCGAGCTCTTCGGGTATCACCGTGGGCGTGCCGCCACCGACATAAACGCCCGAGAAATCGAACCCCCGCTCGCGGTAACGCCTGATCTCCTGCCGCAGCGCCGCGAAATAACGTGACGCCCGCGGTCCCCTGAAGCGAACGCGATGAAACGGGCAAAAAGGGCAGAGCACCTCGCAGAATGGAATGTGGACGTACAAGAGATATTTATGCCCGGGCCGCGGCGCCGGCAGCCGGTCCCCGGAAACATCGGTGTCGAAACGCATATGGGCCCCGGTGATATGCCGCAGGTAACTCGTCATCAGCCGCTCGATCAGCATTGACAGCGCCTTTCCCGAATTTGCAATCCGGTAACTTTCCAGCCTTCGACCGCGAGTGCGTGGTTAAGTCGCATCCTTTCGATATACACCAAATTCCCAATACCTTTTACTTGGAATACCGGGGCCATTCCACCCCAGAGATCTTAACTCTTTGGCAATATAGGCATTAATAAAACCATGTCCGACAAAAAGAACCTTATTATGCTCCTCGGCCAACTGAATCAATTTGGTTGCACAATGCTTCGCCCTTGATTTTGCCTCCTTGAATGAGCTTGCTGAATTCAGGAAACCTACCAACCAAAGCAGAATGTATATAGTGCTCCAGGTCCTTGGGTGCAGGCGGAAAAAGGGTATTTGTACGTATGGCTGCTCCACCTCACGAAACATCGGATCAATGATTATGGATTTTCGCCGTGATAACACCGACGCCGATTCTGAAGAGCGCTTGAAATCACTGGCCACTATGGCCTCATGATCTTTGAAATTATTTAAGATGGCTTCATTGGGCCGAGACCTCTCCGATAAACCACAACGGTTATAGATATCCAGGCAGTCTTGAAATTCGCTCGCCTTGATCTTGGCGGTCAGCTCGGGAACATCCGGTTCTCCGTGTCGCATAATCGTTATTTCCATCATATGCTTAACAACTCAAGTTTTGGTAACCCGGCCGAGCGTGGAGCGGTCCGGCGAGGGGTCCGCTCGTCTAGACGACTTTCGCGGGCGCCTCAGTGCACACTGTCGCCAAACGCTCAAGGTAACGCGATCGCCTGGCGGTTTAGAGAAAATGTCTGCCATCAAAGACATCCGCATTAAACGAGAAAGCATCGATACCTTCAATACAACCAAGGTTGGCTCGATAGTGGCCTGGCTTTCTTACCGTCTCGTGAAACGTATAAATTCCACAGTTCTTGCAAAAATAATGTTTGGCTGTTTTCGAGCCAAATTGATAGAGCCCCAAAACACCATCCTCCGCCTCGATTGTGAATTGCTCCGGCGGAATAGGTTCAGGTGTCATCATTGCACCTTTTCGCGAACAGATGGAGCAATTACAGCGAAGACCCTTGGTAATTTCCTCATTGATAAAGGAAAAACGCACTGCGCCACAATGGCAACTTCCTTGATAACGTTTAGTCATACCTGTCTCCCTGATAAACTTGTTTAATTAAACCTGACATCAAAGCCCAGCGGCGATTATACCCCTCGTTTACACGGTTTGTTATTCCTTTTATTTCCTGTACGCGAGTGGACGGGACGCCCGACACGACCGGGCCAATACCGCGGGCGCATGATACACGCCCAACGGAAGTTCCCCTGCGAGACGAGAGCGGCCAGGAAGGTAGGGGCGACTACGCAGTTTCTGAGCGAGCACTTTGCGGATGGGGGCGGGTGTCTTTTCGGGTGACATCGGAACGTCCTTTTGTTATTCAAAGACTGACTTCCGGCCCACAAAAAAGCGGCCCCGGGAAGACCCAGGGCCACTTTGGACTATCCACATCTATGTTGGCTTTTTCGAGACGAGGCAACGTCACCTCGATGAGCTTGTCAGGGTTGCTGTTTGTTAAGTTTCATTTCACCGAAAGTCATGAATACGAGCGACCCGCCCGGTATGCGCCGTTCGCCTTACCCAAGCGAGCCGCGACGGCGGCAAACCCCCATACCTCCATTTCCGAACATTTCACTTGCTGTGTTGTACACCGCTCAAGGTTATGCTGCGCGCCGTATCCCTTAAGTAATTAATGCTCTCTGAACCGGTTTTTGCACTTTTCTTCGAAGTACGCCCAAATCAAGTGCAACTCTCCCCTAGTTAGTACCGCCTGGAACGAGGGGCTTCGGAGTAATGAAGAGGCAAACGTAGCTTTCTCGTCGTAACTTTACGAATGCGAGCGGATTTTATCAAGGCACCTTACAAGGTAATTGAGTAACCAAAATCCAGAGAAAATTCGAATACGTCGTAGTCAAAATCATTTTCGCTAATAGATGGCCCGCCCCCTCTAATCCGAACCATCCAATTTTTAATTCGATAGTCTACTACTATATTTAACGTCGTTCCTAACCCGCTAACATCAAAATTGTGTACTGGTGCACCTGGTTGTTCAGTGAACACCATATTTCCGCTCGACTCCAAATAACCAAATCCTGCGCCAAGACCGAGAATCACGGAGTGACTATTTTCCCTTTTTGATCCTTTGCCGCCAAATTGGTAGAAGACCATCGGAGTCACATACAAATATCGTCCACGTGCCCCCGTACCAAGGTTTACTTCCTTTGAATCAACATCTTGAAAATCCATGTCAAAGTTTGAAAACCCATACTCTATATAGTATCCAAAATTTCCCTCTTTCCTGAAATATGAATATGGACTTCCAAAACCGAAGAAGTATGTCGTATACATTCCCTCGGTAAGACTGCCATTTATATCAGCCGATCCGGCATCGTATACATCAAAACTCAGCTCTTTGACTGATACTCCAAAATCTACTTTGTAGCCCGAAAAGATACTTGAGGATGAATCATCGGCCTTAACATTGAATGAGATGATGCCCAGACACATAGATGCAAAAAATATTCCAAGAGATATTGTCATTCACATATCCCCTTTCTGATCGAGAGAACCTCGTTCTGATTCCGACTGCCTATCGTTTAAACCACTGCGGATCACTCGCCACTGTCTCCTCGAATCCAAGATCATAAGCCAGCTGATACCAGCGCTGACTCTCCTCCGGATTTCGCGGTATTTCAGGTTCACAGGTCAGAAAAAGCGTGCCCAGATTGTGGGCGGCACAGCCATCGCCGGCCTCCGCCGCCTGCTTCAACCACTTAAGCGCTTCTTTTGGAGCATAGACGCCCGGACCGATAAAGTAGATAGCGCCGAGCAACGCCTGGGCCTCGGCATTTCCGGCCTCCGAGATCGGCAGCAAGGCATCGATCGCAGCCTGATACCGGCCTGCGTCAAGCAAATGTCTGGCTTCGTTCAAGATGGATCCGTGGTTCATTCTTTAAGTATACTGGGTTTACAACCTAATGCTCCGATAAAAACGATTAGCGAAGATCACGATCAGACCAAACATAGTTCAAAGTTTCAATCGACTCTGACCCGTTCGAATCCTCTCAAGCTTCTCCAGGTTAGGACAAAAAACAATAAAAACCCTAAGTCCACCCACGCCCACGGAATCCACATCGACGGGATTCCAGTCGTTAGCTCATACCAAAAAGCCATAACACAGTATGAGATTTTCAATCCACATCCATAGAGAATTAGTTCCCTGTTTCTTACCGGGTTCGCTGCAACCCTGAAGAACATTATCGAAAATACGATTAACAACAACGCAGGAAACTGAACATACGCCATATGGTTGGGAGGCTCGACAACGTAAAACGCGAATATCTCCCCAGGAAACAATAAAAACGCGACTCCCAGTATTCCATCATAAAGTCCAGCTATTACAAAAAATATTTGCACCCATTTTTCATTCATCCTCGGCCCTCCTGTGTACGCGCTCATCTCCGATAACATGACGCAATTGTCGATAAAATTCCTGTTGACGTTCCTTTGTTGCTTGCTCGCTATATAGCTCCTGAACCAGCCAGCGAAAATTTTCCTCAAGCTCCGCTACAGTCATTCTTTCGGGTTGAAAATTGACATCGAACAAGGTACATAACTCCCATGCATTGTCTTTGATCAGCCGACCGGAGTGCTGAAGTCGGTCGTATAATGGCGTGCCTGGAAAAGCTGTCTGAATCGTGATCTGAACCTCATGGAGCCCGCTATCGCGTACAAACTCAAGCACCTCCTGAAAACTCTCCGGCCCGGTACCATCCAGGCCAAGAACAAAGCATCCGTTTACGCTGATGCCGTGGCTCTGGATCTTGTCGACTGCGGTGAGATAGAAGTCGTACTGTTTCGCCTTCCAATCCGATTTCCTTTCCACGTCCCTAAGTCCAGTCTGGGATGCGCTCTCAAGCCCGATTAAAACTTGTGCACAACCGCTGTCTCGCATCAATGCCATCAGCTCATCATCCCGCGCTACGGAAATGTCGGATTCCGTAAACCAACGGATTTTTTCTGGCGCCAGCGCGCGAAGCAGCTCCTTAGCATGTCTCTTGTTTACGAACGTGTTATCATCGGCAAACTCGACAAAGGGCTTTGGCCATAACTCTTTGATGCGGCGAATTTCCGCAATCACTTTCTCAACAGGTTTGACTCGATAAACTGGGGAAAGACGTATCGACGCCGCGCAAAACTCACAGTCAAAGGGGCAACCGCGCGCTGTCTGTACCGTAAGCCGGTTATACCTCTCTGGATCGAGTAACTCAAAGCGAGGCATGGGCGCATCGGCAAGGTTGAAAGGTGTTTCACGCGAGTCGTAAATTGCACGGAGCTGGCGGCGCTTGAGATCGCTTACAAGTTGTGGCCACATCGGCTCCCCTTCTCCAATAACAATGCTATCGGCGTGTCTCAACGCCTCATCAGGTCTTGCCGTAACATGCAATCCGCCGAGCAGCACAAGTGTTCCCGCTTCACGGAAACGATCTGCTAACTCGTAAGCCTCTTTGATCTGAGCTGAAAACGATGAGATGGCAACAACATCATATTCGCCAGGTAAGTCAGCGACCTTCTCTATGTCCTCTACCTCCAAGTATTCCACGTCAATATCTTTTGGAGTCATACCCGCCAGCGTAAGCAAACCAAGACTTGGAAGAGAAGCTATGATCTTATTGCGCTCGACGAATCCCGGTAGTGTCATGCCGAGCTGGGTGAGCTCCTTGTTGTGAGCCCGTACACCACTCATTGCGATGAGTCCAAGTTTCATGATGAGGGCCATCCAAGCAGGATCGGAATGATTCCTGCTAGAACGCTTAGAACCGGCACTGGGAATAGATGACGAAATGGTTTTTTCCACGCTGCCAGGAAACAGCACAGTGGCATAGTAATCACGCCAATAAGAAACCCAAATGATGCAATGCTAATATGGGAAACTGGCAGGGTGATGACTTGCAGGGTTAGTCCAAACATTAGATTAATGAAGCCGAGGCCAAAAAACGAAATGTGACCCAAACGTAGCATTCGCCTTCGGAATGAACCGTAGCCACCAGCCCATTCTTCTTTATGAAAGAAAAGACCGATTACTGCGCCAGAAGCGACGCCTAGGAACATCGCGCCCCACCCAATGAGTATGTGTAGGTTGCCAGTGCTCATATTTCTCGATATGAAAAGCGACTAACGCAGAGTTGAGTGGAGAGCGGAGACGGCACGAAGCGCCGACGCAGCGAGTCCGCTTAAGCGCCTAGTTGGCAGGCTTACCAGTCTAGATTCGCAGAATGACATTTCGAACATACCGAAACTTCTCCCGAAACTGACGAATCACAGCGGTGACACTTCCCTGCCTCGCATGTTATGTGAAAAGAAAGCGCCTTCGCCTCGCGAAGGTCTAAACCGAACCGTGAGTGGAGGAGCTGAGTACCACGCAGAGTGTCGGAACGAACCGCGGTGGCAATTCTCTTTTTGTCTTCCCCAGTGAGCGAGCCTAGCCAAACAACATTCGCGCCGCATTTCACGCAGGCCACGTAAGGTCTCCCCTTAGATTCGATTAGCGTCATTGAAACACCCAACTATATATAGACAGACTGAGTTACAGATTATAATACTATAACTTAAGTATCAAAGTTTATAAGTATCAAAGTTTACGTCCTTCCTCCGTGTAAACAAGGATTTATCAGATATTACTAATGGACCCTCACGGCGTGATAGGCCGATTGAGGACCGAGCCCCGATAGGGGCTTTCACACCCCACCGAGGCCCGGTCCTCATGGTTCAAAGGCTAATGCACCATCCCCACCGCCGCCGGACCGTAGTAGGCCCGCGGCTCTTCGATGCCGAGATCCTTGAGCCGGTCTTTCATGTCCTCCAAACACGGGCGGCGGAGCAATTCGGAGACGCTGAGATCAAACGCATCGGCCAGCTTTTCGAGGTTATCGATACTGACGTTGCGCTCGCCGCGCTCGATGGAGCTGTGAACCTCCCCCAGTTTAACGGACACTTTAAATAAGAGACAATAGTCTCTTACAGGAGTGTCCCCAGACTCTTTTGTTACCTATCTCCCCGACCGGTCATTTCTGGTTAGCATGAGACTTTTCAAGCTTAAGTAACCATTCCTTTCTATGTATTCCGCCGCCATAACCAGTCAAGCTGCCATTAGCCCCAATCACTCTATGGCAGGGAATTATGATGCTCACTCTATTGTGGCCATTAGCCGATGCTACCGCTCTAACTGCTTTTGGGTTTCCAAGGGCTATAGCCTGTTGCTTGTACGAATGAGTTTCGCCATAAGGAATGTCGTGTAGAACTTGCCATACAGAGATTTGAAACTCAGTGCCTGGAGTATCAAGGGAAACTGAAAACGTCTTTCTTTTGCCAGAGAAATATTCCTTAAGTTCAAACTGAGCCTGATCTAAGTGTCGATTTCTGCCGGGTAAAATAGCTGCATTCAATCGCTTGCATAGGTCTTTAAACTCCGTTTCCAACATTTTCCGATCAGTAAATTCAAGCAAACAAACCCCATTTTCACTGGCACAGGCATACATAGGTCCAATTGGTGTTGTAAATCGAACTATATTCAAAACTGTTTTTTTGTTGGAATCGGTAGGTGGCTCTCCGAAAATTGAACGATAGCTTTCATTAAACCCGCTCAACGACTCGTAACCGCTTTCGTATGCAGATGTTGTAACAGCCTCGCCTTGTTTAATGCTGTTAAAGGCGGCGTTAATTCGCACCATTCTTTGATAAGCGTGAAAAGTTATATTGTGGTTTTTCTTGAACCACCTCCGTATTTTACTTGGGTCGATACCTCTTTGTACCAAATCATAGTCTTTTATCCGTATGTACGAATTGTTATGCAGCTCTTTTATGAGGCATTTAATATATTCTGGCGTTTCGCCTAGATGCTCTATCGGCTTACAAATTTTGCAAGCCCTATAACCATTCTGAAGTGCCTCCTGTACAGTATCGTAAAATAAAACGTTCTCAATTTTCGGTTTTCTTGCTCTGCATGTGGGACGGCAAAAAATACCGGTTGTTTTAACAGCGGTTATAAATACACCTTCATATAGGGCATCCTTTCTCCCGATTGCATTATATTTCTCTTGAAAGGTTAATTCTTTCATTAAAGGCGCCTAGGCTAAATCTCACTATTATCATGAGATACGATTTCCTGAAATCTAGCAGCTGCATTTTCTTGTCGCTACCGAAAACTTGACAAGTATCTTTGCCTTAATACTGACGCATGGAAACATCTAACAGTTGAATATACCATTATAGCGACCATGTTTTACCGCTATGTCGGCTATATTGCCTTATTAATCCCTTGAAAACAAAGCGTTCTTAGTATTAAAGCCGCTAATTATTGGCGCAGCAAATGCCGCTTGCGCGGCTATATGGGAGGATCAACAGGACTCGGAAGACCACATCCTACAAGCCGCCCTGGCTTCTATATGCAAATCTGGGTCAGAGAAGAATTTTCACTAATATAAACATTTAATGCTCTCTGATCCGGTTTTTTGCTCAACAGAGCTTGACTAATATAATGCCAAATCTCCCGTGACTGCATCAATCTGTTCGACTTCGTCAGGGCCAATCGCACAGGCCGTAAGTGTTGGAGTTCCCCCGAATTCTGTCCGTCCACTGTCTCTAATCAAGTAGCTCTTAAGACCGCAACGTTGGGCTCTCCTATGGTAATCGAGAAGTTCTTGTTCCGAGTTTACTTGGAGGCACACTTTGGCCATACCTTCCAAAACCCATGTCTTCTCATTAGTGGTTATATCGATCGTGATGCTCGCACTCTCGTTCAAGCTCTCTCGAATCCGGCGTACCAGGAACTCCATAGATGCATGCGAGCCTTGCGTGATCTCTTTGCCTCTGCGCATCTTTAAGTCTTTACGAATTAGAATGACCTGTTTGATTCTCTTCATACATCACAGAACATGGATAAAGTCACGTATTTTAAGTATAGCGCTAACGATCATGAACTGGACCTTCAACAGTTGAGCTGCGGGGCGCGAGCCGCATCGCGGCGAAGCGTCCCAACGAGCGACTGATTAGGCGACCACCTAGTATGACAGATCGTTTGGGTGAACGTCCTCGAAATCCGGTTGGAGAATCGGTATTTTTCAGGCTTTGGAACAAAAAAGGCAGGTATGTCGAAAGGCTAACTACGCCAAAAACGATAAACCCCAGTCCGCTCAGTTTCAGGACCACTTTACCCCATCATGAAGCTTTACCGTGGTTATGCTTCCTAGTATTTCCGACTATAGCTTTATGATTTTCAATCGACTCTGACCCTTTCGATTTCAACTTGCTATTCGTGTTGCAACACATTAACAAGTTTCCCGAATGGGTCACGGACATAAAATCTACGAACGCCCCAGGGCTCACTCTGGGGGCCATATTCTATGGCAATTTTTGCATCCTTTACACGAGCTAGAGCGGTTTCTAAGTTATCAACTTCAATGGACAAATCTGGCACTGGTGTCCCAGAACCACCCTCAGAGGCGACGCTCAGTTGAACAGTCATCTCTGAGTTTATGCCATACGTTTGTATCCAGCCGTGATCCATAACAAGCTCAAGCCCAAAAATGCCTTTGTAGAAAGCCTCCGCTTTTTCTGGGCTAGGGGCTTCGATATTTGAGACGATGCGTTTTACTTTCACTTGAATTTCCCTAGGGTGTTTACCTTGTGCTCTAACGCCGCGATAACCGGCATTTTAAAGTGTGCCGAAGCGAAGCGGAAGCATGCTTTAAAATGTCCGGCTCATTGCCTTGTTATGTGTTGATGCACAGTTCAAACTTCGTTTATGAGTACTTTCGGCCAGAAGCTGATCTTCGATTAAAAACGATCAGCAACGATGTTCAATTCGATGCCGTGTTCCAAATAGGCTTTTGCAGCTGCAAGCACGAGTGCGAAACCACCCGTTGAATCAATTAATTTGTCCATAACGGCATCACCATCACCAACAATACCGCTGTGTTTTACACTAACGTATGTTGTTTCATCCGACCTAGCCTCAAACTTCCATTCGACATTGGAGGGGCTGTCGGTGTCAGCGTCCCATTCGATATAAATGCGTTGATTGTCTTCTAACTCCAAGACACGGATTTCTGAAGAAGCTTCATACTTATCCCAATACCAATGTACAGATTTTCCCGCTTCTAGCGGGCCAGAACTTCTGTTAAACCAGATTTTGGTTATTATATCTGGGTTTACAAAAGCATCAAAGACCTGCGTAACAGGTTTGCGTATAAGCAGCTCGATTTTAGCAATTGGTTCTTTTTGGAATTCCATTTATTCACACCTCAATTAGTGATGGGCCGTCCCAGAAGCCGATCGGTTTTAGCAGACTATCCCGAAACACATAACGATTTGCATTCATCGGAGAGCGGCAGCGAGTCCGAATGAAATGCATGATTATGTGTTGTACATCTCTTGCCTGAGATAAGGCATATAGCCTACTGATAAATAGGTACCTATTTCCTGTTTTATAAGCATTTCTATTTGGCCTCTGTGGTGTTGAGAATGAGAAGCCATGTGCGTTAATACTTCAGTTACAGAATTAGTGAATATCTGACCACTAGGTCCTTTTGACTTGATTTTGTTTTCTAGCTCTAAAGTAGTAACTGAACTTATATAGCTGCATATTTTAGCATGCACTTCCTCTAACTCTTTTTTACACTGCTGGATGCTCCAAGAGGGCTGACAATCCATATTGTCTGGAACAGACTCCTTGCTAAGTAGCATTACCCAAGGCTTCATATCCGCTAACATATGCGAAAACAAATCAGTAATTCCTTTGCTCGGCGGGTTCATTTCCAGATGCATAAGTATCTTGTTGTTCGCCCAAAACTCATATTCGAATAGTTTAGCAAAGTATTTTTTCATATTCATAATTGTTCATTCATTTTACACATAATCGGGATAGGGAGGTACCTTACGATACCTCTCCTCCCACACCACCGGGCATACGGATCACGTACCACGGCGATTCGATAGATTGAGTAACCATTAACGATCCACCAAGTTCGGTAATCCAAGTTCGTTAAAATA
>Ga0209633_10005300_pt1 | contig 11357 bp, 12 predicted proteins | sample Cruoilmetagenom1_FD_187290 | JGI IMG/M metagenome (GOLD analysis project Ga0209633, IMG submission 187290) | Oil polluted marine microbial communities from Coal Oil Point, Santa Barbara, California, USA - Sample 1 (SPAdes) (version 2) | ecosystem: Environmental > Aquatic > Marine > Oil seeps ... | reverse complement strand
AACGGCTATGAGATGTGGAAGCCGGACGTCGAACGCTGCACCCGTTACCGCCTGACCAACCAGCGCGGTGCTGCCTGCGGACGCTGCATGAAGACCTGCCCGATCAACAAGGTGGTCGATGCCGACGGCGCCGTCCTCACCCGCATCGCGAGCTGGCTCGGGGTCAATGCCATGTGGCTCAAGCCGCTGATGGTGCCGATCGCGACGCGGCTCGACGACTGGCTCGGCAACGGCCGGCGCAACCCGGCGAAGAAGTGGTGGTTCGACCATGAAATGGTCGACGGCATCACGGTCGATCCGCCCAAGGGCACGAACGAGCGCGACATCGACCCCAAGCGCAAGGTCGACGCGGCGAAGCAGAAGATGGCCTACTACCCGGCCAATGCCATGCCGCCGCCGGATCAGCCGGACGCGGTGCCGCTCGACCGCAAGGCCGCCATGGCGGCCGCAAGCGCGTTGGAAACGCCGGATAAGGCACGCGGACGCGCCGCGTCAGGCGGCCCCGCTCCAGCCCATTACGTGCCGACGCCGCCGAGCGGCGAAAAGGCCGAAAGCGCGGAAACCGGAAAGAATCCGTATAAGTAAAGTTGCCCCGGAGTACCGGCCGGTGCCGCCTTAGGACCAATCGACATTTGCGGTTGTGGTTTTGGTTTGACCAGATTGTTTTGCTGTCGTGGTGTGAGGAGGAAGGACATGCCGGGCATATTCGACGACGAACGCCGCATCAGCGGAGCAATCTGGTCAAATCCCTTCGGGACGCGGCCCATTTTGCCTCTGGACGTCGTTGCGAAAGGCTTGAAGTGGCCAACACTACGGCGCCTTTCGCGCCTAGCCAGCAGACAAATGGGCCACGCCAACGCCATAACCGTAAATGTTGATTGGTCCTAGGGCATCCAGTCCTGCATCTCTTCGTCGGCGTCCACAAGCTCGACGGGAATGTCGACCTGCTCGATCGGATCGAGCAGAACCACCGTCGGTTCCTCGACCACCGGACGCCGTTCCTCGGCTTCCATGACCTCAGGCCGCAGACGGTAATACTCGTCCGCGGAGAGCATCACCACGCTGTCCCGGCCATGTTTGGTGACCGTAACAGGTTCACGCAAGGCCGCGTCATGATAGCGGCCAAACTGCTTGATCAGCTGTGCAGAAGTAACTTTAACCATTGTTGCCATCCCCGAATCACCCGACGACAAGAATTACACGAATTGGAAAGATTCGCCAAATTTTGGGGTATTTTACGGCTTTTCGGTTACGTTCCGGGGCGGCAGGACCTTGCCGGGATTCAAAATTCCGTTCGGATCGAACTGGTGTTTCAGGGCGTACATGAGGTCGAGCTCGACCGGGTCTTTGATCTGCGGCATGTAGTTGCGCTTCATGCGGCCGATGCCGTGCTCGGCGCTGATCGATCCGCCGTAACGGGCGACGACCTCATGGATCCCCGCGTCGAAATCTCCCCAGCGCGCGAGAAACTCGCCTGCGTCGGCGCCGACGGGCTGGCTGACATTGCAGTGGATATTGCCGTCGCCCATATGGCCGTACGGCAACGGCCGGCAGCCCGGCGCCAGGGCCTCGGACACCGCGACCACATCGTCGATGAAGGCCGGAACGCATGACACCGGCACGGAGACATCGAACTTGATGCTGCCGCCCTCGTTCTTCTGCACTTCGGAGACGACGGAACGGATGCGCCAGATCTCGTCCGCCTGGGCCGCGCTCGAGGCGATCACTGCGTCGTCGAGCAGGCCGCGTTCGAGCCCCAGTTCCAGGATCTCGCCCGCGACCTCGTCGAGCCCGCCCTGTGAGCCGCCGCCCGACAGCTCCATGAGCACGTACCAGGGATGCTCGTCGGCCAGCGGGTCGCGCATATTCTGACCGTGCTTGAGCACGATGGAGATGCCATAGCGCGGGATGAGTTCGAAACCGGTGACCCGGCGGCCCGACCGCTCATTCGCAAGGCCGAACAGGTCGAGCGCCTGGGCCGGCGAGCCCAGACCGATGAAGGCGGTCGAGATATCCTTGGGCTTGGGAAACAGTTTCAGGACCGCGCCGGTGACGATGCCGAGCGTGCCCTCCGCACCGATGAAGAGGTTCTTCAGGTCATAGCCCGTATTGTCCTTGCGCAGCCGGCGCAGCCCGTTCCAGATCCGCCCGTCGGCAAGCACGACTTCGAGCCCGAGAACCAGGTCGCGGGTATTGCCGTAGGCCAGCACCGCCGTGCCGCCGGCATTGGTGCCGATATTGCCGCCGATCTGACAGCTGCCCTCCGAACCGATCCGCAAGGGGAACAGCCGGTCGGCCTCGTCGGCCGCGTCCTGCACGGCCTGGAGCACGCATCCGGCATCGACCGTAATCGTATTATCGACCGGGTCGATGGCGCGCACCTTGTTCATGCGGCCGAGGCTGAGCACGACCTCATGGCCGGTCTCGAACGGGATCTGCCCGCCGACCAGGCCGGTATTGCCGCCCTGGGGCACGATCGCCGTGCCGGTCTCGTTGGCGATTTTCAGAATGCCGGCCACGTCATCGGCGCTGCCCGGACGCAGCACCATCGCCGCCTTGCCGAAATACTTGTCGCGCCATTCGGTGAGGTAAGGCGCCATGTCGGCCGCATCGGCAATCGCATGGCGCGCGCCGACCACGGCGGCGAGGCGTTCGAGGGTTTCGGGCGCGGGCGGTTGAGGTTCGGTCACGGTCTGATCCATAGCGCGGTCAACATAAGGCGATGCTAGCTTGCCGTCGAGATGGCGGAAGGATGTTCATAACAAACGGAGCACGTGCCCCGGACTTGATCCGGGGCCCAGGGCAGCGAGACAGGGCCGTGCCGTGTGCCCTGGGCCCCGGCTCGGAGGCCGGGGAACCGTAACCTTTACCGCTCCGCCGCGGCCCGTTTCAGACGGTCGTTGATCGCCTCGCCCAACCCCTCTTCGGGAACGGCCATGACCGCGATGGTCTCGACCCCGCTGTCATCCAGCTCGCGCAGGTAGGCGAAAAGCTTGGCCGCCGCTTCCCTGGTGTTGCCGGCCTCAGACAGGTTCAGCACCGGCCCGCCGGTCCCGGGAACCTCCGGGCCGAATGCCAATAACGCCTCGCCGGGGCGCACGTCCTTCGCCTCCAGCCGCAACCGGGCCCTCGGCGCATAGTGGCTCTCCAACTGCCCAGGCGCCGTCGGTGCCGTGTCTGCGCCCACCTCCGGCGTCCGCACCTTCCGCCCGAGCGCGGTTTCGATCTCCTCGCGCGAGATGCCGCCGGGCCTCAGCAGCACCGGGTCGTCGCCGATGCAGGCGACAATGGTCGACTCGATGCCGACGCTGCACGGACCGCCATCGAGAATGATGGCAACCTTGTCGCCCAGTTGATCGCGCACATGGTCCGCCGTGGTCGGGCTCACCTTGCCGCTCTTGTTCGCGCTTGGCGCGGCAAGCGGCACCCCGGCCGCGCGCAGGAGCGCACGGGCGACCGGATGGGCCGGCATCCTGAGCGCCACCGTGTCGAGACCGGCCGTCGCCAGATGCGAGATCCCGCAGCCCTCGACACGCGGCACGATCAGGGTCAGCGCGCCGGGCAGGAACGCCTCGGCGAGCTTGAGCGCCAGCCGGTTGAACTCGCCATACTTGCGCCCCTGCTCGACGTCGAGCACATGAACGATCAGCGGGTTGAAGCGCGGCCGCCCCTTGGCCTCGAAGATCGCCGCGACCGCCTCGTCATTGGTCGCGTCGGCACCGAGCCCGTAGACGGTTTCGGTCGGCAGCGCGACCAGTTTGCCGTCGCGCAGAGCCTCCGCCGCCGCATCGACCATGCGATGGCGCTCGGCGCGCGCCGCCTCGAGTTCATTCGTACACTTGTCCATTGACCTGATGCCCCGGACCGATAGAGTCGAAGGCTCCGCAGTCGATCCGTATTTTGTAGGTTGCGTGCCAATACGCGGCCAGGAACATCGCGTCAAGCGAGGCTCTAGGAGGTGCTCGTGTCGTTTTCAGCCCATACCGACGATCTGAAATATACCATGAACACCATCACCGGCTTCGACGAGCTGATCGAGAGCGGCACGTTCCCCGATCTGAGCAACGACCTCGTGGACGCGATCCTGAGCGAGGCCGGCAAATTCGCCGAGGAAGTGCTGGCGCCCCTGAACGAGGTCGGCGACAAGCACGGCGCCAAGCTTCAAGACCATGAGGTGACGACGGCGCCGGGCTGGAAACAGGCCTATGCCGACTGGGTCGCCGGCGGCTGGGGCTCGCTGCCCTGCGAACCGGAATTCGGCGGCCAGGGCCTGCCGATCACCATGAGCCTCGCGGTGCAAGAGCTTTGGAACACGGCCAATTCCGCGTTCGGCATCGGCACGCTGCTGACCCAGGGCGCGGTCGAGGCGGTGGTCGCCCACGGAACCCGCGAGCTGCAGGAGACATACCTGCACAAGATGTCGAGCGGCGAGTGGATGGGCACCATGAACCTGACCGAGCCCCAGGCGGGATCGGACCTCGCGGCCCTGCGCGCCAAGGCGGAGCCCCAGGGCGACGACACCTACAAGATTTCCGGCACCAAGATCTTCATCACCCATGGCGAGCACGACCTCACCGAAAACATCATCCATCTGGTGCTGGCGCGCCTGCCGGATGCGCCGCCGGGCACCAAGGGCATATCGCTGTTCCTGGTGCCGAAGTTCCTGGTCAACGACGACGGTTCGTTCGGCGAACGCAACGACGTCAAATGCGTCGGCGTCGAGGAGAAGCTCGGCATTCACGGCAGCCCGACCTGCGTCATGGCCTATGGCGAGGCAGGCGGCGCGACCGGCTGGCTGGTCGGCGAGGAGAACCGCGGCCTCAACTGCATGTTCACGATGATGAACAATGCCCGGATCCATGTCGGCATGCAGGGGGTGGCGATCGCCGAGCGCGCGTTTCAGCAGGCTCATGCCTTTGCCGGGGAGCGCAAGCAGGGCCGCCGTCCGGGTGCCGACGGCATGGTGGCGATCATCGACCATCCGGACGTGCGCCGCATGCTGATGACCATGAAGGGCATGACTGCCGCGGCCCGCGCGATCTGTTTCGCGACGGCCCGCGCGATCGATCTGTCGAACCATGCGGCCGACGAGGCCGAACGCGAACGCAACGACGCCCTCGCCTGGCTCCTGACCCCGGTCGCCAAGGCGTTCGGCACGGATACCGGCTGTGAAGTCTCCTCGCTCGGCATCCAGGTTCATGGTGGCATGGGCTTCATCGAGGAGACCGGCGCCGCGCAGCACTTCCGCGACGCCCGGATCACACCGATCTACGAAGGCACCAACGGCATTCAGGCGATCGACCTGGCGACCCGCAAGCTGCCGATGAAGGGCGGCGAAGTGGTGCAGGCCTACATCGCGGAGCTCAAGCAGACGGCCGAAGCCGTGCTCGGCTCCAACGATCCGGCCTTCGGTCAGATGGGATACCGCCTGAACGAAGCCGTGGAAGACCTTGAACAGGCGACCGAATGGATGCTCGAAATCCAGCAGGACGACATGGACCAGGCATTGGCGTCGGCGACACCCTATCTCCGGCTGTTCGGCCTTACCGCCGGCGGCGCCTATCTCGCGCGCGGCGCGCTCGCCGCATCGCAGGGGGCCAATGGCGACGGGGCGGGCGCGGGACCGGCCCACATCGCCATCGCGCGCTATGTCGCGGAAAACCACCTGCCCGAAACCAAGGGCCTCAACTCCATCGTGCGCGGCGGCGCGCACGCGGTGCTCGGCACCGACCCCGGGCTCAACGCTCTTTGACCTGAAGGAAGTTCCAGTTATGGCGTCACTTGAAGGAAAAACCCTGTTCGTCACCGGCGGCAGCCGCGGCATCGGCCTCGCCATCGCGCTCCGCGCCGCCCAGGACGGCGCCAATGTGGCGATCGCCGCCAAGACCGCAGAGCCCCATCCCAAGCTGCCCGGCACCATCTTCACCGCGGCCGAGGACATCGAGAAGGCCGGCGGCAAGGCCCTGCCCCTCGTGGTCGACATCCGCGAGGAAGAGATGGTGGTCGACGCGGTTGAGAAAACCGTCGAGACCTTCGGCGGCATCGACATCTGCATCAACAATGCCAGCGCGATCCAGCTTACGAACACACCCGACACCGCCATGAAACGTTACGATCTGATGCACCAGATCAACACCCGCGGCACGTTCATGGTGTCGAAATACTGCCTGCCTCACCTCTTGAAGGCCGACAACCCGCACATTCTGAACCTGTCGCCGCCGCTCGACATGAAGCCGCACTGGTTCGGGCCGCACGTCGCCTACACCATGGCCAAATACGGCATGAGCCTGTGCGTTCTCGGCATGGCGGAGGAGTTCAAGGACCGGGGCGTCGCAGTCAACGCCCTGTGGCCGCGCACGACCATCGCCACCGCCGCAGTCAAGAACCTGCTCGGCGGCGAACAGATGATCCAGGGCAGCCGGACCCCGGACATCATCGCCGACGCCGCCCACGTCATCCTGACCAGCCCGGCGCGCGAGTTCACCGGCAATTTCTGTATTGACGACACACTGCTCGCGGCCCATGGAGTGACCGACTTCGACAAATACCGGGTCGACCCGAGCATCGACCTGTTCCCGGACTTCTTCGTGCCCGCGGACTCAGAGCCGCCGGTGAGCCTGAAGGCCGCCGAATGAAAGTGCATTCATGACCACACTCGTTCTCTCCCACCCCGCCTGCATCGAGCACGAACCGCCCGAAGGCCACCCCGAACGGCCGGACCGCTTACGCGCGATCATGGCGATGCTCCAGGCCGAACCGTTCCACGACCTGGTTCGTGAAGAGGCGCCGCGCGGCGCGATCGAGGACGTCGCCCGGGCGCATCCGGAAGACTACATCTCGCTGATCGAGGGCTCGGTGCCCGAAAGCGGCATCGAACCGCTCGATCCCGATACCTGGATGAGCCCCAGAAGCCTCGAGGCAACCCTGCGCGCGGTCGGCGCCGGCACCCGCGCGGTCGATGCGGTCATGGCGGGCGAGGTCGACAACGCCTTCGGCGCGGTGCGCCCGCCCGGCCATCATGCCGAGAGCAACCGGGCCATGGGCTTCTGCCTGTTCAACTCCGTCGCCGTCGCGGCACACTATGCCCGGGCGAAGCACGGCATTGAACGCGCCGCGGTGGTCGATTTCGACGTCCATCACGGCAACGGCACCCAGGACATCTTCTGGAACGATGAGGAGTTGTTCTACGCCTCGACCCACCAGATGCCGCTTTATCCGGGCTCCGGCAGCCGGCAGGAAACCGGCGTCGGTAACATTTTCAACGCGCCGCTGTCGCCGGGCGCCGGCGGCGATCAGTTCCGCGAAGCCATGGAAACCGTGGTGCTGCCCGCGCTTGACGTGTTCGGCCCGGACCTGGTGATCATCTCCGCGGGCTTCGACGCCCATAAGCTCGATCCCCTGGCCAACCTCAATCTGACGGAAGAGGACTTCGCCTGGGCCACGCTCAAGCTCATGGAGGTGGCCGACAAGTATTGCGAAGGCCGCGTTGTCTCCATGCTCGAAGGCGGATATGACTTGAAGGGGCTCGCGGCGTCCTGCGGCATTCACCTGCAGGCGCTGATGCATGGCGGCATCCTCGACGACTGAACGCCGGATCCCACAACGGAAAACAACGACACTCTGGAGCGCTTGATGGCGGACGAAGACCAACAGCAAAATGTCGACGATATGAGCTTCGAGGCGGCTCTCGCGGAACTTGAGACCATCGTCAACAAGCTTGAGAGCGGACGGGTCGACCTGGAGGCCTCGATCGCGATCTATGAACGCGGCGAGAAACTGAAAGCGCGCTGCGAAGCGCTGCTGAAGAAGGCCGAAGCACGGATCGAGAAGATCACGCTCAAGCCCGACGGCTCCCCCGGCGGCACCGAGCCGCTGGAGGTGGAGTAGCCGGGCTGCACGGTCACTTGCCACTAATTCCATGCTTATCCTTCATGACAGCCACGTGCCCCGGACTTGATCCGGGGCCCAGGGTTACCTATCGCGGCCATGCCATGTCGCCCTGGGTCCCGCATCAAGTGCGGGACACATGCTGTGGGGCGCCTTAGATTCTATGCCTTCCGCCCCCACCAAAACCCGATTGGACGTGCTTCTCGTCGAGCGGGGCTTGGCTGCAACCCGCTCGAAAGGGCGCGATGCGGTGATGCGCGGTGTTGTTCGGGTGGACGGCGAGTTGGCCGGCAAACCAAGCCAATTGATCGCCACCGGGGCGTCAATCGAACTTCAGGAAGAAGCCTCGCTCTATGTCTCACGCGCGGCGCTCAAGCTCGCGCACGGGCTCGACCATTTCGGCATCGACCCCCGGGGTCTCGCGGCGCTCGATGTCGGCGCCTCGACCGGCGGGTTCACCCAAGTGCTGCTGGAGCGCGGCGCGGCCCGGGTGACGGCGCTCGATGTCGGCCACGGCCAGTTCGACGACGATCTCAGGCGCGATCCCCGGGTGGCTGTTCTGGAGCGCCTGAACGCCCGTGACCTGACCGCCGGGCACCTCACGCATGCGCCTCAACTCATCGTCTGCGACGTCAGCTTCATCAGCCTCACCCTGGCCCTGCCCCCGGCGCTTGAACTGGCGCCGCCGGGCGCCCATCTCATAGCCCTGATCAAGCCGCAATTCGAGGCGGGACGAGACCATGTCGGCAAGGGCGGCATCGTCCGCGATGCCGCGGTTCATGGGCAGGTGTGTGAACGCATGGAGACGTGGCTCGGGCAAGACATGGGCTGGACCGTTCTCGGCATCACCCCCTCGCCGATCGAGGGGCGCGAGGGGAACCGGGAGTTCCTGCTCGCGGCGCGCAACGACAAGGTGGGCAGATGAAACCGGAATCGCGAAAAGAACTCGACCGGCTGCTTCGGCGCCAGCGGCTGAAGTCCCTGTTGCCCGCAGCAGCCGTGGCCGTCCTCGTGGTGGCGGTCCTCGGCTACATCTACTGGCCGGATGCGCAGGTGTCGCAGCGCGTCGTACTCGGCACCGTCAACAACTGGACCAGACCGCAGACCGCATTGGGCAACGGCAACGCCGCGATCACAGTGCTCCTGGAGGACGGCCGGACGGTGCTGGCCACAAGCGCCGGCTCGAACGCGCCCGAGATCGGACAGAGCATAACGCTGGTCCAGCAGGAATACGCTTCCGGCCGGGTGACCTATACCTGGTATAAATAGCCGGCAGTGAAGAGGCCGGTCAGCCCCGGTGCATCACCATACGCAAATGCCGCCACACGGCGTAGCACAGCGTTGCGATCAACAAACCCAAAACGGCGCTCCAGACCAGAAAGTCCGACCACATCTGGAACTGGATGGAACTTACGGCCTTTCCGACCAGAGGCGCCACGACGAGACCGATCGCGAAGCAGAAGAAGCACAGGGCCTGAACCGAACGGATCGCGTATTTGGCGTCGTCGTCCATGTCCATATTTCTCGATGGTGTTTGGTTTATCATGGGTAGATTAGACCATCCGCGCCTTAGAGCCCGCCTAAGAAAATCCAAACAATTAGAGCCTTAGTTTCGCAATGGCCCGGACGCCGGCGCGCGCTTGCACCGCGCCCGGGATCGACGCACAATCCGGTGTTGAGAGCATCGTTCCCTGATATGGAGCCATGCTCTTGAGAAGGAGAAGCCATGATCTCGACCTTCGATCGCGTGCGTTATGCCGTCAATCAGTCGGCCCGTGTCGCCTGGTACATGGGTCACTATTTCGCGATCCGCCCGCTCAGCAAGGAGCAGAACGACGAGCCCTCCCACCGGTTCACGCCGTCCCGTGCGACGCCCGGATCGAACCGACTCCTCGGCGATATGGCCGAACTGTTCCAGCGCGACCTCGACAACGCGGAGCGCGGCCTCTATCCCCTCCCCGTGGATCACGACGGCGGACCGCTGACCCACATCAGGCGCAGCCGGATGTTCATGAAGGACGTGCCCGTGGCGGCGGAGCGGCGGCGCGAGAAGCGCGGCCGCGAGGTCTTCACCGACGAGGTCAAAGGCACCCTGCCCGGATACTTCCTGCAGAACTTTCACTATCAGACCGGCGGCTATCTCACTGAAGAGTCGGCCGAAATCTACGACATGCAGGTCGAGGTGCTGTTCACCGGCGCCGCCAACGTCATGCGGCGCCAGGCGCTCGTGCCGCTGTTCGACGCGGTCCATGGCCGCGACCAGCGCAAGCTCACACTGCTGGACGTGGCCTGCGGCACCGGCCGTTTCCTGCGCTTCGTCAAGGACGCCTATCCGAGGCTGAAGGTAACCGGGCTCGACCTCTCGGCAGCCTATGCGGTGGAAGCCGAGCGCCACCTCAAGCGCTGCTCCGGCACCACCGTCATCACCGCCAATGCGGAGGAGATCCCCCTGCCGGATGCCTCGCAGGACATCGTCACCTGTATCTATCTCTATCACGAACTGCCGCCCAAGGTGCGGCGCGTGGTGGCCGGCGAGATTTCCCGCGTGCTCAAGCCCGGCGGGCGGCTGATCTTCGTCGACTCGCTGCAATTCGGCGATGCGGAGGGCTATGACGGCATGCTCGAACTGTTCCCCGAGCGCTTTCACGAGCCGTTCTTCTCAAGCTATGTGGAGGAGGATCTGGCCAAGATTTTCGGCGCCCACGGCCTTGTGCGGAAGGACCAGACACTGGCATTCCTGTCCAAGGTCGCGACGTTCGAGAAGCGGGCGGGCTGACGCCCAAAGGCCACGTGCCCCGGACTCGATCCGGCAACCGCGCGGAAGCAATTATCCTCGTCATTCCCGCGAAGGCGGGAATCCAGTACCCACGGTGCGTCCAGGGGATACGAGTTCCCATTTTCATGGAAGTGGCCGATGAGGACAACTCACCCGAATAGACATGCCAGCTCGGGCCTACACCAGCGGATCGTCAGCTCTGGATTCCCGCCTTCGCGGGAATGACGGGTGTTGGAGCGTGTGCCCCGGACTTGATCCGGGGCCCAGGGACAGATGCAGAAGCTATGCCGTATGGCACTGGGCCCCGGCTCGGAGACCGGGGCACCAGGCATTGTCAGGCCGATACCTTACCCAAATCCGTCATGCCCGTGCTTGACACGGGCATCTCACCGGACCGAATGGAGATGCGCGGGTCAAGCCCGCGCATGACGCAAGGAGAGTGCCCGGCTGCTACGCAGCCAGGGCCGGCCCCGGCTCGGCGAAGTCGTAGCCGAGCGCCTCGGCGACGGCTTTGTAGGTCACCTTGCCCTTGTAGACATTGAGCCCTTCGCGCAGGAACCGGTCGTCCTCGAACGCCTTCTTGTAGCCCTTGTCGGCAAGCGCGAGACCATATGGAAGCGTCACGTTGTTGAGCGCGAAAGTCGACGTGCGGGCAACGCCGCCCGGCATGTTGGCGACGCAGTAATGCACGACG